>SAMEA104404097__coassemble_133_pt1 | contig 79475 bp, 65 predicted proteins | sample SAMEA104404097__metabat2_low_PE_069 | metagenome-assembled genome bin SAMEA104404097 (sample SAMEA104404097) | Balaenoptera acutorostrata
TGCAAAGTTGGGCAGCGACTATAAAAAGCCGGATGCCACAACTCTGATTACCCGGCAGAACTATGGACGGATTCTCTGGCCGCTGCCCGTATCCGATATGCTTTTTGTGGGAAAAAATGCGGCGGAACGGCTGCGTTCGGTGGGAATCCGTACCATTGGAGATTTAGCACAGGCCGATCCGAGAGTGTTGGAAACCATGTTGGGCAAGCAGGGGGTTCAGCTGAGTATTTACGCCCGGGGTGAAGACAAGGCTCCGGTGCGTCGTTGGGGCGATGCAGAGCCTGTTAAAAGTGTGGGCAACGGAATGACTTTCAAACGGGATCTGGTCAGCCGACAGGATGCCGATTCTGCATTAGTCGTACTCTGCGATCAGGTGGCCGGACGTCTGCGGGCACAGGGGCTTTGGGCCGGCGGTGTTCAGCTGACCATCAAAGATACCGAATTCAAAAGCATCACCCGCCAGTGCAAGCTGGAGCAATCCACGCATCTGGCCAGTGAGCTGGAAACAGCTTGCCGCAAATTGTTAGCGGCAAACTGGAACGGGCGGCCCATTCGAATGCTTACGGTAACGGCACAAAGTCTGTCTGACCGGCCCGGTCCGGTGCAGCAAAGTTTTTTTGAAACCCGGGAGCCGGACGAAAAACGGGAGAAGCTGGAAAAAAGTCTGGATGCCATTCGAAAAAAATATGGACGCGGGGCAATTGGAGCTGGAAGTATTGTAAAAAATGATCTGGGATTGGGCAGTCTGGAGGTTTCAGAACCGGACCCGGATGAAAATGACCCCCTTTCCAGGGTCAAAGCGCCAAAATAAAACCGCCCCAGGAAACCAACAGATCCCTTGGGCGGTAATTGTGAACGGTTTGAAAATCAGGAATGTTTTTTGCCCGCTGTGTAGAGCGAGCCGAACAGACTGGTTAAAAACAGAAACAACAGAATGGAAAGTGCAACCGGTGCGGCAGATTCCGGGAGAAAAAGATCCGACAGAATGCACAGCGGCGGAACAATCACCAGAATAGTGCAGCTCCAGCGCCGAGCAGCCCGCAGGATAAACGGCCAGTTTTGGTTGTTAAACTGCATTCCCGGAAGATGCATCCGCAGGACACCATCCACAAAATAGTTCATAGCGTAATCGTCGTACAGACGGGAAAGCCGCAGCGGAGCAAAAAAACAAAAATAGACACCAAAAACAGCGGAAAGGCCCAGATAGGTAGGCAGCCAAACAGAGGCGGCAGTCGTTTGCGGAAAATCAAATAAAAAATAAGCCGAGCTTTCCAGCAGACCGATGAGCAGACACAGTGGATAGATCCAGTGCCAGGCGCTTTTTTGCTGCCAGGCCCGGGGAAATTTTGGGCCTGTGCATCCAACAGCGGTTTTAACAAGAGCTTCGACCTGTTCGGGGGCCATCGGTTCCGACTTTTCCGAACGTTTGCAAAGCAGCAGTTCGGTCACGGTTACCCCCAGTTGTTCCGAAAGCGGGATAAGCAAAGCCGGGTCCGGGATGCTCTGCCCGGTTTCCCATTTGCTGATGGCTTTATCGGATATGTATAGTTTTTCGGCAAGTTGTTTTTGAGTCATTCCTTTTTCTTTTCTGAGAGCGGCTACAAATGCGCCGAAATTTTCTTTGTTGATCTGATACATGCTGTTCACCTCACTGCGATTATACAGTGAAAAAATACCGAACTACAACCGATAGGCAGTAGAATTTCAAAAGTTCAGGAGAAAATACGGTATTCGCAGAAAAAAGATTCTTTGCGGATACTCAAGATGATGGGTCTACAGAATTTCGAATATAGTAAAACCGGGACAGCCAATTATTGGCTGTCCCGGTTTTGCTTACATTATATATAGGGAAAAGAATCACTCTTTTTCCTGCGCTGTTTTTTCCGCGTAGGCTTTGGGGGTCATACCAGTCATTTTGCTGAATACCCGGATGAAGCTGCTGGCGCTGTTAAAGCCAACCTCCGTGCACAGATCGTTGATTTTGATATGCGGATTGTTTTGGAGCATTTCACAGGCCCGGTCAATGCGGTAACGGTTCAGGAAGGTCTTGAAATTGTCATTGCTCAGTCGTTTGAACAGGGTGCTGCAATAGTTTGGACTGATTCCACAGTGTTCGGCAATGTCCACCAGCATAATGTCATCGGAATAGTTCTGCGTAATGAAATCCAGCATTTTTTTCAGCAAAACGTCATCGGGATTGCTTCGCTGGCGGTGTACATGGGAAAGGATACTTTCCAGACAGCTCCGAATTTGACCTGCCGCCTGGGTAAAGTCACTTTGTGCATATAGCATCGACTGAAGATCCGGTTCATAGCCCAAAAGATCGATCGGAGTAGTTTTAAGCTCCTGAAAAACACGCATCAAAGTTCCGGCAAGTGCAAAAGTCAGCCGCTGATAAGCACTGGAAAAAAGCTTGGTGTTGTTCCGATTTTGCCGGATGATATCATCGTAAAGGGTCAGGCAGACTGGATCACCCAAAGCGGCCTCCTGGATGATCCGACTTTCGATTACAAGCGGATAATAATAGGAGTCATGGCTAGGTGTGCTGGAAATATCCGAGGTAATAATGGATCTTTCTGGCACACTATACCGATATTCCAGCAGATGCATGGCTTCCTGGTAGCCCTCACAAATATGAAGTACCGACTCATGTACATCGCTTAGAGCAATTCGAAGATCCATTGTGAGATTGGGCATTTCAAAGAATCGGGAGAGGATTTCAGCGGCTTTGTCCCGGTTGTCAGTCTGAAGAATTACAGCACAAGTGTTGTAATTATCGCCGAAACAGCTCAGAGGCATTTCATTGCAGAGCGACTGAGCGAAAAGAGATAGCTGATTTTTTTGCAGATGCAGGGTCAAATCGTTCTCGTCGGTGGGGCTGTTATCATTTTCCAGTTCAATGATGGCAACACAGTACTCAGCCGACATCTGTTCCGCAGAAAGCGGACAATCCAGATCTGGAATTCCGGAGAGAAGTTCCCGGTAGTACCGGCGGGCGGTCAGTGCTCCGTTTTCCCGGGTCACATTTTGCAGTTCATCATTGAGCTGAATGATGGTTTTTGTGTTTTTTTGGATCACATCGAATTCATCCACCGGTTCTTCGCCGGAATTGCTGCTGTCTACAGTGGGAATAGCCTCGCGGAAGGGATTGTACAGCTTTTCTGAAAGCTGTGTAAAGATCAGCAGCGAAAGTCCGGAGAACAAAAAGATGGAGAGAATCAAAATAATTACCAGCTGAGGCTGCAGCATAAGGGAGTCGTCATATTCATAAACCAGGCTGATCGGATTGCAAAAAGTTCGAATATGAAAAATAACCTTATGTTTGTATGAGAATTTTTGGAAGGCATTCAAAAGAGATGTGCCATTTTCTTGTATGTATGCAAAGTCTTTATCCAGTGATTCCTTTACAGAGGAATCAAGCGAATTGTATGCCAGCAAATTATCCCGGTCACAGATTGCGTATTTTTGATTTGTATCCTTACCGCACAGGGTTTCAATTGGAATTTCGACCAGATACAGCAAATTTTCCCCGGTGGTACGCTGGAGAACAATATAATAAAGTGTTTTCAGCCGCTGTTCATTATAGATTGGCAGAATGTAGGGCTGAGAGGAAGTTTCAAAATGAGAAGAAATCTGATCCCACTCGTCCCAGGAAAGATCCGGATTCTGAGAAAAGAAAAGATCTTTTGAGCGGGAGCCGCTACTGCTGATGAAAAAACTTTCCCGGTTGTTCTGGGTAATATGGATATCGTAAGCGGCCACTGAAAGATCGGTGATTGCTCGGGAGAGGTGACGATGCAGATCGGCGGCCGCTGAATAATATTCTGCTGCAGTCGTGCTGCCGCCCCACCGCATGGATGCGTCGTTCAGCTGCAATGTCCGAAGAGCGGAGTCGATGGTACTGGTGACCACCCGGACCGAATCACTTCGGGTGGAGGCCAGATTCTGAAACGTCGTTTCTGAATGGGAATGCTGAAGAATATTGAATGTTACAGTGGTCAGCCCACTAAATATCAAGATAAAACAACAGGCAATTAGAATAAAAATCTTTCGGAGTCTGCGTCCGTAAAGACCGTGATTGGTCGTCCCTTTAGCCATGGTGCTGATCCTTTCCAGAAAAAATTAAAGTTGATATTTTGAGCATTAATGTTCTTATTATACTACATCAGGGGAAAAATCACACCTTTTTCTGTGTAACTTATGCGATATTGGATATAAAATTGTGCGAAAACCGTTAATTTAGAAGAATTGACGATATAGTAAAAAATGCGAATTCCCCTTTTGAAAGAAATGAAAGCGGTTTGAAGTATTGAGCATTTACGGAAGTAAAGTGATGTGGTATGTTGGAAACAACAAAAGATGCTCAGCACAGAGAAGCATCAAATCCGATATTTATTTTAAATCATTTTTTTGAATTGGAGGAATCGTTGTGAAAAAACATGCAGCCGCTGTTGCGGCTCCGGGCACCGGCAAAAAAACAAAAAAGCCGCGGATGTCCGGTGAAAAGTTGCTGGCCTGCCTGCGGCGCGACTGGCAACTTTATGTATTAATGCTGCCTGGTTTTATTTGGTTCTTGTGCTTCTGCTACAAGCCGATGGCCGGTCTGCGCATGGCTTTTTATGATTATAACTTGTTCCAGGGCTATGCAGGAAGTACTTTTGTTGGTTTTCAGAACTTTATCGATTTTGTAACCGGCCCCGATTTTGTCCGTGTTGTAAAAAATACCATTATGATTGCACTGTGGCAGCTGTTAGTATGCTTCCCGGTTCCCATCATTCTGGCAATCTGCATCACCGAGATGAAGAACAAGTTCATCAGCCGCATGACTCAGACCGCCACTTTCCTGCCCCACTTCATTTCGGTTGTGGTTGTCTGCGGCCTGGTGGTTTGCTTCACCTCTCCCAGCACCGGTATTTTCAACCTGATTCTGAAGAAACTGGGAATGGAACCCATTTACTTTATGGTCATGCCGGAATACTTCCGTGGTATCTACACCGGAATGACCCTGTGGCAGACCGCTGGTTTCAACGCCATTGTTTATGTTGCCGCTCTGATGGGCATTGATCCGCAGCTGTACGAGGCTGCCACCGTTGACGGCGCCGGCAAGTGGAAGAAGATCCTGAACATCACCGTTCCTTCCATCATGCCTACCATCGTTACCATGCTGATTCTGAACATCGGCAAGATGGTCAAGGTTGGTTACGAATCCATCCTGCTGCTCTATAAGCCTACTACTTACGAAACGGCGGACGTTATTTCTACTTACGCATACCGCTTGGGCATCGAGCAGCGCAACTACGGCTTTGCAACTGCTGTTGGTTTGTTTGAAGCACTGATTGCCCTGGTAATGGTTGTTGGCGCAAATAAGATCAGTAAGCGCGTTACTGAGTCGTCGCTGTGGTAAGGAGGGAAATAAAATGGGCAATAAAAAATCCAAACATCTAATCGAAAGCCGCGGCGAACGCATTTTTAATGTGGTTATGAACATCTTGGGTGTTGTAATTACTCTGGTCGTTCTGTATCCTATTTTCTATACGGTGATTGCTTCCATCAGTCGGCCCTTCTTTGTTGAAAACGGCTCAGTTATGTTCCGGCCGATGGGTATTACCTTTGAAAGTTACAAAAAGGCTTTTAATACAGAAGGCTTGTGGACTGCTTATGGAAACACGTTCCTGTATACGTTTGGCGGTTTGTTGGTAAATATGTTCTTTACCACCACTATGGCATATGCACTTTCTAAAAAGCGTTTGTTGTTCCGCAAGTTCTTTACGCTGTTCACAGTATTCACCATGTGGTTCAGCGCAGGTCTGATCCCTCTGTACATGACTTTCCGTGATTTCCACCTGCTGAATACCCGTACTGCAATCATCTTTGGTTTTGCAATCAATACTTATAACCTGGTTATCCTGAAGAGCTTCTTCGAGCAGCTGCCCGAATCTCTGGAAGAGGCAGCATTCATTGACGGCGCAAACAACTTTACCATCTTTTGGAAGGTTTTCCTGCCGCTGTCCAAGCCCGCTCTGGCTACGGTTGGCCTGTTCTATGCGGTGAACCGCTGGAACAGCTACTTCTGGGCTATGAACCTGCTGAAAGATGATAACAAGATGCCGCTGCAGGTTTTGCTGAAGAAACTGATTGTGGACCAGCAGGCAAATGCTTCTGATGCTGTGGCTATTACAGCTTCTTCGCTGAGTTCTCCCACCACCATTATTTATGCGACCGTTATTATCGCAATTGTACCCATGTTGTTGGTCTTCCCCTTTGTTCAGAAGTATTTCAAGACCGGTGTGACTTTGGGTGCTGTTAAGGGTTGATCCGATTTTCGGAACAGAAAAAACCGAAATCAAATATGTACAAACTTAAAAAGGAGTATCTAACATGAAAAAAGCATTAGCACTGCTTCTGGCAGGATCAATGGCGCTGAGTATGTTTACTGCCTGCGGAAGCAGTAAAACTCCCACTGGCACCCCTGAAAGCACGGCAACTTCCGGCGAACAGCTGGAAGGCAGCCTGATTTGTAAAGACCCGCAAACATTCAGCATTTTCCTGACTCGTAATAATATGCCATTTGATTCTGAATGGATGGTGTTCCAGGAAGCTGCAAAGCGCACAAACGTTTCTCTCAAGAGCGTAATTCCCAAAAGTAACTCCAATGAAAGCGAAGCATTCAACCTGATGGTTTCCAGCGGCGAGTTGGCAGATATCATCGGTCACAGCTCCACTGCTGAAATGGAGAAACTGGGCCGTGACGGTGGTTTGATTGACCTGACTGATCTGATTGACAAGTACGCTCCCAATATTAAGAAGACTATGGAGACCGATCCGGTCTTTAACCGTGATATCCACGCTTTGGACGGCAAAATCTATGCGATCCCCACTACCGTGGGCATCCCCACTGCTGAGTTCTGGTGGATTCGTCAGGATTGGCTCGATAAGCTGGGCCTGGAAGTTCCCACCAATGTGGACGAACTATATAATGTTCTGACTGCATTCCGCAATAATGACCCGAACGGCAATGGTCAGAAGGATGAAATCCCTCTGTTTGACCGTGCCGGCGCTAATATGCTGGACGAGTTCTTGTATCTGTTTGATAGCAGCACAGAGTTCTATGCCCGCGATGGAAAGATCGTTTTTGAGCCTTTGGAAGAAAACTTTGTTACCGGTGTTACCAATCTGGCAAAATGGTATAAGGAAGGTCTGATCGACCCCGAAATCTTCACTCGCGGCGGTAAATCCCGTGATATCCTGTTTGGCGGCGATATCGGCGGTATGACTCACGACTGGCCCAGCTGCGGCGATTACAATGATTCTCTGAAAAACGAAGTTGAAGGTTTTAACCTGACTCCCATCGCTCCTCCGGCCGATCAGAACGGCAACGTTGTAGAGCGTACTACCCACGCAGCAGGTTCCGGCTGGGGCATTTCCTCTACCTGCAAGGACCCTGTTACCGTAATCAAGTACATGGATTACTTCTTCACTGATGAGGGTTCCGAACTGATTAACTGGGGTGTTGAGGGTGAAACCTTCAAGAAAAATGAAGATGGCACTCGTTCGTACACTGATGCAGTTATGACTTCTGAGATGGGTCCCATGAAGTATTTGCGTACCAAGGGTGTTCATTACTGGATCGGTATGAAGGTAGATCCCAGTTATGAGTATGCATTCTGCAGTGAAAGTGCAACTGAGGCCAAGAAACTGTATGAAGCTCATCCCGAATGGTACCGCGCTGATGAACCTCCTTATTTTGATGGCGTTATGAATCTGAAATATCCTGCAGAGGAAGAGGCTGAGTACCAGAAGATCATGTCCAACATCCGTCCTTACGTGGATGAGAAGTTCCAGAGTTGGCTGCTGGGAACCTCCGATTTTAATGCTGAGTATGATGAGTTTGTAGCAGAGCTGCACGATCGCGGCATTGATCGCGCTATCGAAATCAACCAGAAGGCTTATGACGCTTTCATGGCAAACAGCAAATGAGTTTGTTTCAATCCATTCAGGTGGTTATAAATACCGTTGAATGAATAAATAACAAAATTTAAAAGCACCATGGGATCAGGGTGAAACCGGTTCCATGGTGCTTTTTATGTGTTGGATTTTGAAAGAAGTTGGATTTTGAACAAAAATGAGATTTTAAGACAAAAAAGCAGGATTTGCAATATATACAACAAGTATTTCACTATCAAATAAATAGAACTCAAGTATAATAAAAAAAGAATGTGCGATGATAAAGAGACGGAAAAAGAAAACAAAATGCATATAAAATATGTGTAACATACTGAATTTGCAAAAAAAATACAGGAGCACATAGGCAGAAAACGGTACAGCAGTGCAGAAAATGAGGTGAGGAACCGAATTTTTAACGGACACAACAGAAGTCCAGATAATAATAGTTAAAGAGCAAAGTATACCCAATCGCGTTAAAAACTTAACGAATAAAGGAGGAACGTGCGAATGAAAAAAACGCGGATTATCAAAAAAGTATGTGCCGTATGTGCCGTGCTGCTGACTTTCACCCTTTTGGCAACCGGGTGCGGCAGTATGGGAGACGGTCCAGAAATCATTCGGATCGGGCACAACCAGTCCCAGAATCACCCCACACATAAGGCGCTGCTCCAATTTGAAGAATTCATTGAATCCAAGCTGGGAGACCGATACAATGTGGAGGTCTATCCCAGCGAGCTGTTGGGCTCTCAGATGGACATGGTTCAGCTTACTCAGACCGGTGCAATCCATTTTTGTGTGGCCAGCAATGCGATTTTGGAGACTTTTTCGAAAGATTACGAAATTTTCAACCTGCCCTACCTGTTTTCCAGTTCCACCGCTTATCATCATGCGATGGACGATACTGCAATCACCGATGAAATCTTTGATTCCACCGGAAAAGCAGGCTTTAAGGGTGTGACCTGGCTGGATGCCGGTACTCGAAATTTCTATACCATCAAGACTCCCATTGAGAAACCCGCTGACTTGAAGGGCCTCAAAATTCGTGTGCAGCAATCTCCCACCAACATTGCAATGATGGATTTGCTGGGTGGTTCGGCCACTCCTATGGGCTTTGGTGAGGTGTATACCTCGCTGCAATCCAGCATTATCGACGGTGCGGAAAACAACGAAATGGCTCTGACGGATAACGGTCACGGTGAAGTGTGCAAATATTATTCCTATGATATGCACCAGATGGTTCCGGATATTCTGATTGGCAATGCGGATTTCCTGGAGAACCTGCCGGAAGAAGAACGGGCCATTTTTGAAGAAGGTTTCCAGATTATCAACCGCGTTGAGCGAGAAGAATGGGTCAAGTCGGTGGCTGCGGCCAAGGATCGTGCCGCCAACGAAATGGGCGTACAGTTTTTGTACCCTGACACCAAACCTTTCCAGGAAGCCTGTCTGCCCCTGCACGAAAAGGTTTTGAACAAAAATGAATCTCTGCGGCATATTTATGACGCGATTCAGGAATACAACCGGCAGTATCCGGTAGATGAGGAGGCGGCAGAATGAACAAACTGAGAAAATGTGTAAACCAAACCCTCGAGATCCTGGCTGGCGGCAGTCTGTTGGCGATGGTTGTTCTGACCAGCTGGCAGGTCATCACCCGGTATCTGTTCAAGAATCCGTCCACCTGGTCGGAAGAGCTGGTTTCCTATCTGTTTGCGTTTGCATCCCTGTTTGGAGCTGCCATTGTGTCCGGTGAGCGCAATCATATGAATATTCCCATCCTGATTGAACGCATGGGTCACAAAATGCAGATCGTTTATGGCATTTTGGGAGAACTGGTTGCAGCGGTCTTTTCGCTGGCCATTTTGATGTATGGCGGAATCAAAATTTCGATGCTGGCTATGGGTCAGATGACCTCTTCGCTGCATCTTCCCATCGGTGTATTTTATATCGTAATGCCGGTGACCGGTGTGCTGATCCTGCTGTATTCGGTATTGAATATTATCGAGATCGCAAAAGGTAAAATTGCTCCCCTGCCGCCCTATACAAAAGAAAACGAGAAGGAGGCATAACGTATGGCACTGCAATCGTTGTTTATTATTTTAATCGTTCTCGCACTGCTTTTGGTGCTGGGCGTGCCCATCTCGTATGCCATTGGTTTTTCCACTCTGGCAGCCATCCTGCCCACCATTCCTCTGGATGTAGCCGTGGTTACCGGTGCCCAGCGCGTGTTTGTGGGCATGTCCAAATTCAGCCTGACCGCCATTCCGTTCTTTATTTTGGCCGGTAACCTGATGAATCAGGGCGGTATTGCAAAGCGGCTGGTCAATTTTGTTATGGCGCTGCTGGGCAAACTGCCGGGTGCAATGCTGGTTACAAACTGCGGTGCGAATGCACTGTTCGGTGCAATTTCCGGTTCTGCATCTGCCGCCGCTGCTGCTGTGGGTACCATGGTAGAGGAAGGCGAAAAGGAACAGGGCTATGACCCGGCAGTTTGTGCTGCTGCAAACGGCGCGTCTGCACCTTCTGGTTTGCTGATCCCGCCCTCCAACGCATTAATCACCTATTCTTTGGTATCCGGCGGTACCTCGGTTGCGGCTTTGTTCCTGGCCGGATACATTCCCGGAATTATCTGGACGCTGGCCTGTATTCTGGTGTCGGTTCTGATTGCGAAAAAGATGGGTTATAAGAGCGCTTCCGGAAAATTTTCCTGGATGGTTCTGTTCAAAGCCACCATTCAGGCGATTCCGGCCCTGTCTCTGATCGTGATCGTTATCGGCGGCATCATCAAGGGCGTATTCACTGCTACCGAAGGTTCGGCCATTGCTGTGGTATACGCACTGATTTTGGGCATCTGCTACAAAAACATTACGTTCAAATCTTTTTGGCGAATTGTGGTGGATTCCGCTAAGGTCAGCGGTATGATCCTGTTCCTGATCGGTGTTTCCAACATTCTGGGTTGGGTTATGGCGTTCACTCAGATCCCTCAGGCAATTTCCGAGCTGCTGCTCTCCATTACCACCAACCCCTTCCTGATTCTGCTCATCATCAACGTGGTACTGCTGGTTGCGGGCACCTTTATGGACGTTACCCCTGCGATCCTCATCTTTACCCCGTTGTTCCTGCCGATTGTTACCTCTTTTGGCATGAGCCCGATCCAGTTCGGTCTGATTCTGGTGTACAACCTCTGCATCGGCAACATCACTCCTCCTGTTGGCAATACTCTGTTTGTTGCCATTAAAGTGGGCAAATCGTCGCTGCAAAAGGTTATGCCGACCATGCTGCTGTATTATGCAGCAATTTTGATTGGTCTGCTGCTCATCACCTATATTCCGTCGCTCAGTTTGTTCCTGCCGAAGATGGCCGGACTAATGTAAACAATTTTCCGCCGCACAGATTTTTGTGCGGCGGATTTTTTTGAAATAAAAACGCAAAAAAGAAAAAAGAGCTTGAAAAGCAAAATTTAGCATGGTATAATGCTAACAAATTAAAACAAACGAAATTCTTTAGACGGGAACAAGTACCCGACGGCGACCTTTCCAGAGAGACAGCGGCTGGTGAAAGCTGTTAAAGAGTCCGCACGGCGAAATCATCCCCGAGAAGCGAGCTGAACATCCCGTTTGGATCAGTAAGTAAGCCGGAGTTAAGCCACGTTATAGGTGAACTGTGTTGATGGATGCAGGCGAGTGCCGGTCGTGCAGGACCGGAAGCAAGGTGGTACCGCGGTTTTACAATCGTCCTTCTTTTATAGGAAGGGCGATTTTTTTATTTGTTTTGGATCGCCCGACATCCGATCGTGTCAAGTGACACTGAGATTTATGAGATTGGAGGCAATCATAATGAAACTCACAAAACGACAGATGCTTTTGGTAAGCTTTATGCTGTTTTCGCTCTTCTTTGGAGCCGGAAACCTGATCTTCCCGCCGTTCCTGGGACAGAATGCCGGAAGTCAGACTCCTGCAGCGCTGCTGGGATTTTTGGTTACGGCTGTGGTGCTTCCGGTTCTCGGCGTTATCGCTGTAGCGGAATTCAATGGCCTGGACAAACTGGCTCGCCGTGTTGACCCACGCTTTGCAATTGTGTTTACCGTTGCCATCTATCTTTCAATCGGCCCCGGCCTGGGCATCCCCCGCGCTGCATCGGTTCCGTTTGAAATGGCAATTGCACCGTATCTGCCTGAAGGCGCTTCTTTCAGCCTGTTTATGCTGCTTTACTCCACCGCATTTTTCCTGATTGCAGGCTGGCTGGCGATGAGTCCTAAAAAACTGGTGGAACGCGTTGGTAAGGTGCTGACTCCCAGCCTGCTGTTTCTGCTGGGCCTGCTGTTTGTAAACTTCCTGTTCCGCGGACAGATGGACATGGCTGCACCTCAGCCGGCTTATGCAAATGGTGCACTTGTAACCGGTTTCCTGGAAGGCTACAACACCATGGACGCGATCGCAGCTCTGAACTTTGGTTTGGTTATCGCAACTACCCTGCGCAATATGCAGGTTACCGAGAAAAAAGATGTTATGCACTACACCGTTCGTGCTGGTATCGCAGCCGGAAGCATCCTGGCTCTGATCTATGCCGCACTTTCTTATATGGGCATGAAGAGCTCCGCAGTCTATGAGCTTCAGGAAAATGGTGCCTGGACCCTGCGCTGCATCGTTCATCAGCTGTTTGGCGGCCCCGGCGCAGTTCTGCTGGCTGCGATCTTCACTCTGGCCTGCCTGACCACCTGTGTCGGCCTCATCACTTCGATCTCTCAGTATTTCTCTACTCTGACCAACAAGCTGAGTTATCGTCAGTGGGTTCTGGGCATTTCCGGTTTCTCTTTCCTGATCTGCAATCAGGGACTCAATGCCATCCTGAGTATCTCGGTTCCGGTATTGAACACCATCTATCCAATTGCTATTGTACTGATCGTTCTGGGCCTGTGCGACAAATGGGTTCACAACAATCCGTATATTTATCCTTGCACCGTGGGCGCTGCCGGCGTTCTCAGTGTGCTGTATGCGCTGTATAAAATGGATCTGCCGATGGGCTTTGTAGCAAGCCTGTGCAGCCGCCTGCCTTTCTTTGAACAGGGTATGGGCTGGGTTACCGTGGCCGTATTGATGGCCGGATTCAGCATGCTGCTGCTCAAGATGCGCCAGCGCAAAGAAGCCTGACTTTTCAACAGAAGAAGGGCCTGGCTGTTGAAAAGTCGGGCTCGGAGCAAAAATTCCCGATTCCGACAGGGATTTTCGGAAAATAACGTCTGAAACAGAGGGGTGTGCTCCTTTCGGCATAAGGTGTTCGGCTTGGTTTACTTTTCGTTGAGGGACGATTATAATTACAGGCAGAAGGGCCGGTTTCGCCGGTAAAAACCGAGAATGCGAGAGGAACAAAAAATGGACTTTTATGAAGTTGTAAAAGCAAGACGTTCGATTCGAAAATTCAAACAGGACCCTATTCCCCGGGAAACACTGGAAAAGATTGTGGATACAGCCCGATTCTGCCCCAGTGCAGCCAATTTGCAGCCCATGCGCTTTAAGATTGTGGACGATCCTGCGCTGGTAGCTGCCATGCAGCCGCATGTACGCTGGGCGGCTTATCTTGCCCCCAACGGAGACCCGGCCGAGAACGAAAAACCCACCGCCTTTATCCTGGTTTGTGTGGACAAAGAAATCCGGCCTACCGGCACCAGCCCTGATGTGGGAGGTGCAGTACAGAACATCCTGCTTTCTGCCGTTTATGAGGGACTCGGCACCTGCTGGATGGGTAGCATTGACCGGGAAGAGATCCGAACCATTACCAATTTGCCTGAGCGGTACGCACTGGACACCGTTATCGCACTGGGCTGGCCGGGAGAGCAGTCCCGGACGGTTCCGATCACCACCGACATCAAGTATTATAAGGATGAAAACGGGGTTATGAACGTTCCCAAACGGACACTGGAAGATATTCTGCTGTAAAAGACGCAAAACGGAGACCGATTATCGGTCTCCGTTTTGTTTTAACGATTTTTTGAAAAGTGTAACATTTTAAAAAGTTCAGCCGTCTTATAGACAGAGCGGACGGAAAACCGAAAGCAGCTGCAAGCAAGACGATCGTCCGGATTTTGCCCAAAAAGGCCGCTCCCCAGAAAAAGGAGAGCTATTATGAAATTGAAACGCACAGCATCGGTACTGATTTGTGCCGGAATGCTTTTTTCACTGACTGCCTGCGATAAAGACGGCAAAAACAATACAGACCCGTTTCCAATGGAATCAAATTCCGCAAAGGCACAGGGAAGCCTGGAATTGTCACAAGAAGACCGAAAAGCCACGATTCCGGCCGGAATGCAGGGATTAACCGATGGATATTGCGGATACTATTCGGAAAACGGATATTATGATGTGTTTTCCTGTGAAGACGGTGACCAAAATTTGTATTATACCGATTTTTCCACCGGTCAGCAGCGGGTGCTCTGTGCAGAGCCCGACTGCCCCCATGATAACGAGAATTGTCCCGGCTGGCTGCCGGAACCCGGAATTCGAATGATGGTGCCGGTGGGGGACAAGCTGGTTTATCTGTCCGGCGGCAGTTTCCGCAGCAGCGAAGACCAGGGCAAGCAGGCTTGCGGATGGATCGGCATGGCCGATCCGGATGGCAGCAGCCGCAAATTGCTGTACCAGTTTGGACCGGGTGAATGGGTACCCACACTGCCCCGCGGCGGTTTTGCACGAGATCAGGAAAATCTGTATTTTGTACTCAGCTGCCCCAAGGCAGGGGATAAATCCATTCTTGGAACTCGATATTTGTACGCGGCAAACGTAAATACACAGCAGGTTACCCAGATTTGTGAGCTGACCGAGCCGGAAGAGCGAATCATCGGCGGCATGGGCGAGGATTTGGTGCTGCGCTATGTGCCAAACGCTTACGATGAAGACGTCAAGAACAGCGATTTGACCGAAAAAGTGATCCGATTTGATCCCCGGACAGGAGAAGAAACATTTTTGTTTGAGCATCCTTTCCAGGATGTGGGTGAGTGTGTAAATGGCCGGTTTATCGCAGTGGGTGTGGACCGGGTGATTCGCAGTTGGGATCTGGAAACCGGCGAACTGACAAGCGAACAGCCGGTTCAGTTCCCCCGAGAGGAAGAACTGTTCGGAACTGTTCCGATGGGATTTGTAGACGGTCGTCTGTTGGTGCGGGCAGATTTTAAGCTCAGCGAAAAAGAGACGGAAACAGATCCGCTGTTTTACTATGGCATCGACCCGGCTACCGGTGAAGTGTTTGAGATCCAGCATAGCTATAAAGGCGAAGATGGTGTAATGTGTCCCTGTACAGTAGAGGCAGAACTGGGAGATGAACTGATGATCCAATCCGGGCAAATCAGCAAACTGGTGCCGTACACCGATGAGAATGGCAAAAAAGCAAAAACGCAGGAATTGATTGCACAGTACAGCATTCTTTCCAAAGATGAATTTTGGAACGGAACCGAAAACGGGGTACCCGTTCAAAGCGCAGTGAAATAATTGCACAGAATCCATAGGAAATACACTATAAAAATAAGAGGGACACGCATTATAGCGTGTCCCTCTTATTTTAAACAAAATTATTTCTGAGCTTTTGCAGCCTTTTTTGCGGCAAGGCGAGCGTCTTCGGCGGCCTTGATGGCAGCGCCTTCGGCCTTTTCGATGGCAGTACGCTTTGCAATGGCGTCGGCCAGGAACTCGGCTTCGTTTTCAATGGTGCGCTTTTTGGCGATCAGAGCCTTGGTCTTGATGCCCTGTTCGGTGAACATGGCTTCATGCTCGGTGCGGATGTTCCACTCCGGTTCTTCAGCGTGCAGATCACGGGTCATCCAGGTGATATCAAAACCGGCCTCGGGGAAGTATTCCAGACTGTCATTGAACAGATTTTCATCATCAGTCTTGAAATAGATTTCACCCTCATCTGCTAGAATGGTACGGTACAGAGCCAGCTGACGGGTATGAGTCAGACGGTGCTTCTGGTGTGCGTGCTTGCGGTTCCAGGGGTTGCAGAAGTTGATGTAGATGCGCTGAACGGTGTCGTTTTCGTCAAAAGCGCTCAGAATACGCTCAATGTCCAGGCTCATGATCTGTACATTGTCCACCGGCAGACCCTTTTCGGCGTAGATGCGCTCAATATTGCGCTTTGCCAGGATCAGCACTTTATCGGTGATATCAATGCCCAGATAATTGTTCTCGGGATGGCTGGAAGCCAGACGGGCCAGAAAACCGCCCTTGCCGCAGCCCAGCTCCAGATGCATGGGAGCATCCACACGGACAAACTGCTGGTGCCAGTGGCCTTTGTTTTCCAGGGGGGTGTGCGCATGCCAGTCGGTGGCCAGCAGCTCGGGACGTGCATAAGGTTTAAAACGCATTCTCATTGATTCAAAAACTCCCTTATCATGGTATCAGCGGCGGTACGGTTAAAATTGGCAAAACTGCCTTGGACAAAGCCGGGCTTTCCGCCACCCCGGCCGTTAAAGGTTTTGTTCATTTCTTTGCACAGGGTCCGAAGATCGGCACCCGGGGTGGGATCGGCCAGCGCATAGAAGCAGCCCTTATCGCCCAGGCTGAACAGAGCACAGAAGCCGGGACGGACTTCGCTAAAAGCGGCAGCAAGACGGCGCAGACCATCCGGGTCAAGGTTTTCTTCCATCAGGATCACCGGACCTTCACCGGAAAACTGTTCGGCTTTCTGGCGGAACAGCTGATTTTCCAGCTGAACGACCCGATATTTGGCCTTTTCCAGCTCTTGTTTCTGTCGCTCGACCGCTTCGGTCAGGCTGTCGAACTTGGCAGAAAGCAGGTTGCCGATAGCAGCACAGCGTTCCCGGCGGGCTTCAAAGGCTTTAAGTGCCCGGTCACCGCAGACTACGAACAGACGAACACCCTGTTTGTAATTGTGCCAGTCAATAATTTTGATCTGGCCGACCTGGCCGGAGCGCTCCACATGGGTGCCGCAGCAAGCGCAGCAGTCTGCACCCGGGATAGTCACGATACGGACGGGCCCTTCCAATTCTTTTTTGCTGCGATAGGTGATGGATTCCAACTCTTCTTTGGTGTGCCAAACCGCTTCGGTGGGTACGTTTTGCCAAATTACCTGGTTGGCCCGGCGTTCAGCTTCCAACAGACCCTCATCCGAAATGGGGCAGCTGGTATCCATGGTGAGATATTCGTCACTGATGTGGAAACCCACGTTTTCGGCCCCGAACATTGTATGCAGGGTGCCGGACAGGATGTGTTCACCGGAATGCTGCTGAGTAGCGTCCCACCGGTGGGCCATATCGATCTGACCGGACACGGATTCGCCCGGGGTGAAGGGGGCATCGGTCAGATGCCAGATCCGATCCTGCTTTTCCTGTACATCCAGCACTTTGGCAGTGCCCAGAGTGCCCCGGTCCGAGGGCTGTCCGCCGCCTTCAGGGAAAAAGGCTGTGGCATCCAGTTCCACCAGCCAGCCGTTTTTGGATGGCTGACAATCCAGCACATGGGCAGAGAAGGTCTCGATCGGAGGCTGACGGTAAAAAAGTTTTTCGGTTTTTGACATAATCCCGCACTCCATTTCGTTGTATAAATAGCGCTGCTCCAAAGCACCGGAGCAGGTCGCGGATGGCTCAGCTTTCTTATTGTATCACAAACTTGTCGGTAGAAAAAGAGCGCAGAATATAGTATAATCGATTATACAACGTCTTGCACTTGGTTTTGTGGTGCAAAGGCAAAATTTGAAGCTGGCCGTGCCCGTTTCAAGACTCAAAAGCAGAAAAAGCGGGTGCGGTGCGGCCTTTCTTGCGGATACAAAGAAAGGAGTCAATCAAAAATGCGTGAATGCGGTGTTCTGATGCCAATTTCCAGCCTGCCCGGACCATATGGAATTGGCGGATTTGGAAAAGAAGCATACAAATTTGTGGATTTTCTGGTCCGTGCCGGTCAGCAGGTCTGGCAGATCCTGCCCCTGTCACCTACCGGATTCGGTGACAGCCCGTATCAGAGCTGCTCGGCCTTTGCGGGGAATCCTTATTTCATTGATTTGGATACTCTGGCCAAAGAGGGTCTGCTGAAAAAAGCGGAATACACCAAGATCAACTGGGGCAAAAAAGCCGACAAGGTGGATTACAGTGCCCTGTATGAGAATCGTTACAAGGTATTGCGCCTGGCTTACAATCGGTTTGTAGTTTTTCCGCCGGATGATTACTACACCTTCTGCTTTTTAAATGAAGAATGGCTGGAAGATTATGCCCTTTACATGACCATTAAACAGCGGATGGAGATGCGCTGCTGGCGAGAGTGGCCTGAATCGCTCCGCCGTCGAGACCCGGAAACATTGGAAGAGGTTAAGCGGCAGAATCGGGAAGAAATCGGATTCTGGAAGTTCCTCCAATACGAATTTACCCGTCAGTGGCTGGCGCTCAAGAGCTATGCCAACGAAAAAGGCATTGAAATTTTGGGAGATCTGCCCATTTATGTGGCGGCTGACTCGGCAGATGCCTGGGCCGGCGGGGATCTGTTTGAAGTAGATGAGGACGGTGCACCTCTGCGTGTGGCTGGCTGCCCGCCGGACTATTTTGCCGTGGACGGTCAGCTTTGGGGCAACCCGATCTACGATTGGAAACGGCATGAAGAAACCGGTTATGCCTGGTGGATCAGCCGAGTTCGGCATTCTCTGAAACTGTATGACCGCATCCGAATTGACCATTTCCGCGCATTTGATACCTATTATGCCATTCCGGGTGATGCTGAGACTGCCCGCGTTGGTACTTGGGAGATTGGTCCCGGCATGAAATTGTTCAATGCTCTCAAAGAGGCTTTGGGCGAGCTGCCCATTGTGGCTGAGGATCTGGGCCTGATGTTTGACAGCGTACGCAAATTGCTGAAAGACAGCGGCTATCCCGGCATGAAGGTACTCCAGTTTGCTTTTGATCCGAGCTGTGACAGCGAATATCTGCCGCACAACCATCCGGAAAACAGTGTAGCCTATCCCGGTACCCACGACAATGCAACCGCTGTGGAATGGGTCAAAACCGCAAGCAAAGCGGAGCTGAAAAAGGCAAAGGCATATCTGGGTTTGAGCAAAGAAGAAGGATATGCAATGGGCCTGATTCGCGGAACTTTGCAGAGTCCCGCACGCTTGGCGGTTATCCCGGCGGCTGACTGGCTCGGCCTTGGTGCAGAAGCCCGGTTGAATACGCCGGGTGTGGCCAGCGGAAACTGGCAGTGGCGTGCGAAGAATGGCGCATTTACCGCGGCACTGGCAAAAAAAGTCCGAAATGATTGTGCGCTGTTTGGACGGACAACTTTGTAAAAAAGAAATTTCGGATTCCGATTGGAATCCGAAAAAAAGAACAATACTGTAAAAGAATGCGCCGAAAAAATGGAGGGATGCCCTTTGCAAATCGAAAAAATGCGTGCATTTATCATTCGTTTTGTGTTTTACTGCATTGTGATCGGCCTGGGATTTGTAATTCTGAAATATGCGATGCCTTTTTTAATGCCGTTTCTGGTGGCGTTTTTTATCGCGTTTTTACTTCAGCCGGTAATTCGCAAAATTACACAAAGCACACGGCTGAAACGAAAACCGGCCGCAGTATTGACCCTGATTTTGTTTTACATTTTAGTGGCAACCTTTACGGCGGTGATTGGTGTTCGGGTTTCGGTATTTATTCGGGATACTTTTTACGCGCTGCCGAGGACCTATGAAACCATGTTGGCCCCGGCGCTGGAGGCGATGCAAAACAAGATAGAGCTTTGGATGGCCGGATTTGATCCCAATATTACCGAATTGATTGACATATTGGGCAATAATCTGTCCAGCTCCCTGTCCTCGTTGGTAGCGGCGGTTTCGTCCGGTGCCATCAGCCTGGTTACAGATGCAGCCGGCTGGCTCCCTTCCTTTATTGTAAAATTTGTTATTACCCTGATTTCGTCTTTCTATTTTGTGGTGGATTACCGAATGATTACCAGCTTTTTTGTTCGGCAGCTGCCCAAAAACAAGAGAGAATTGATTTTTACCATCAAACGCAAAACAGTACGCATTCTTCAGCAGTTTGGCCGGGCATATGCCATGCTGATGACCATCACCTTTGCGGAAATGTTTATCGGAATGCTGCTGCTGCGGGTTCCGAATGCATTGCTCATCAGTCTGGGTACAGCGCTGGTGGACATTTTCCCGATTCTGGGAACTGGTACCATACTGATCCCCTGGGGAATCATTGAGCTGATTATGGGCCGTTATCCGATGGGGGCAGGTCTACTGATCCTGTATGGAATCATCACCGTGGTGCGGCAGACACTGGAACCTCGTGTGGTAGGCCGACAGATCGGTCTGTACCCGCTGCTCACCCTGGTGTGCATGTTTGTAGGCACATATCTGTTTGGTGTATTGGGCTTGTTCGGCCTCCCTATTATCGCAACGGTACTGGTGGAGCTGAACAAGAGCGGAGATATTCATATTTTCAAATAATAAAAAATCGAGCGGGGGTCCTGTCATTCGACAGGACCCCCGCTTTCTTTAATATTCTTTTGGAATGGAGGTCAAACCATACTGCTTTAAAAACCGATCCAAATCGCTCGGTTCCCGAATGTATAACACATCCAAAAATTCTCCGGTGCGCTTATCCTTAAAACCTGCTACCTGTTCGCCGGTGCAGATGCTGCACCGCAGGACCGGGGTCTGTGTTTCAGGATCAAACGGCTGCTTCAATGGCTTTTCGGCTTTTTTCCAGAACATGGATCTGCCTCCTTTCCGAGATCCGCTCTGAAAAAATCAGGGCAGACGGGTGAGCATATCAGCCACGATCTTGGTGGCAGTTGCTACATACTCGGTGATGCTGAACTTTTTCACGACCAGAACTTCACGGCCGTCTTCGTCGGCATTGTCGCTCATGGCGCGCAGAATAACACAGGGAACACCGTTCTTTGCAGCGATTTGGCTGACAGCGGCGCCTTCCATTTCAACACAATCCGGCTCGACCATAGCAGCGATGGCGTTTTTGGTTTCGCTGTCGCCTACAAACTGGTCACCGGTGGCAATGCGGCCGACCAAATAGGTAACATCCGCAGCCTGGCAGGCTTCCATAGCGGCACCAATCAGCTCAGGATCACCATAATAGGTACTGGTGAAGGGTGCGCTCTGAGCGATCATGTCGTTCTCTGCGTCGTGGTAAACCACTTCACAGCCGATGACTACATCGCCGATGCCGATTTCGGGGCTCATGTTGCCGGCAATGCCGGAAAAGATGATCCGCTCGGCGTTGTACTTGGTGATGAGTACCTGGGTGGTGGCGGCGGCGTTGGCTTTGCCCATACCGGCACAGCAGACAACCAGCTGCTTGTCGCCCAGACGGCCCTGATGATAGTCCACGCCGGCGTAGCTCTCAACGGTTACATCGGAGAGCAGAGCACACAGCTGGTCAACTTCGTCGGGCATTGCGCCCATGATACCATAAATCATACGGAACCTCCCGGATTATACGTTGAACAGGAATTCGATGATGTCGCCGTCTTGGACAACATATTCTTTGCCTTCGGTGTGCTGCAGACCCTTTGCCTTTACGTTGGCCACGCTGAAACCGTTGGTAGCAAAGTCGTCGTAGTGAACAACACTGGCACGGATGAAGCCGCGCTCGAAGTCGGAGTGGATCTTACCGGCAGCCTGAGGGGCTTTGGTGCCGCGGCGGATGGTCCAGGCACGGCATTCCTTTTTGCCGTCGGTCAGGAAGCTGATGAGGCCCAGCAGGTGATAGCTGGCTTTGATCAGGTTGTCCAGGCCGGTGGCCTCAATGCCCATCTCGTGCAGGAATTCCTTCTTCTCCTCGGGAGTGTAGTCAGCAATGTCTTCTTCGGTCTTTGCACAGATGGGGATGCACTCGGCACCCTCTTCGGCAGCCAGCTTCTTGACGGTCTGATAGTGCTGGTTCTGCTCCATGCCGTCCATCAGGTCGTCTTCGCTCATGTTAGCGGCATAGATAACGGGCTTTGCGGTCAGCAGGCCCATTTCCTTCAGCTGATAAGCCTGGTCCTCGTCGTCCGGATCAAACTCAAAAGAGCGGGCATTTTTGCCCTGGCCCAGATGCTCAGCCAGAGCTTCCAGCCACTGAGCGCTTGCACCGGCCTTTTTGTCGCCGGTCTTGGCAGCCTTTGCGAACTTGGCAGCACGGTTGGAAACAACCTCCAGGTCGGACAGGATCAGTTCGGTGTCGATGGTTTCAATGTCACGAATGGGGTCTACATCACCCTCAACATGAACGATATCGGTGCCGTCAAAGCAGCGCACAACGTGAACGATGGCGTCGCATTCACGGATATTGCCCAGGAACTTGTTGCCCAGACCTTCACCATGGGAAGCGCCCTTTACAAGGCCAGCGATATCAACGAATTCCACAATAGCGGGAGTCTTTTTATTGGTGTCCCAGATTTCGGCCAGCTTGTCCAGACGGGCGTCCGGAACAGCAACGATGCCGGTGTTGGGATCGATGGTGCAGAAGGGATAGTTCGCCGCAGCGGCGTTCTTGGTGCTGGTAATGGCATTGAACAGGGTGCTCTTGCCAACGTTGGGCAGGCCCACGATGCCTAATTTCATAATTACATCTCCTTTATTTCAAGCGGTTCAGAGAAAATCAGATGGCGGTGACAGTGCCGTTTTGACATTCCTCAAACTGCGAACAGCCTATGATATGGAATCATCTGGCGAGTGAACCGAAAGGTTTGTCGATTCCAGACGCTCCGGAAGCTCATCAGAGCTGTTTTGAACATGCTGCTTGTTGCCGGAACTCCTTTCAGCAGCGAAAAAAGCCCAATGCAGCGTCTTTTATTGTAACATAGGGCTGTATTTTTCACAATAGCAATACGCAGGTTCTGTCATAAGTTGGCAATGGATATACATTTTGAAATGCTTTGCCAACTGGTGGATTGTTTAGCCCGAGAATTTATCAAAATCGAACGGATGTGAAGTCCTGCATGCTTTTCCGGCATAAAATAGCCTCCTGATGCAGATTTATACCGCATCAGGAGGGTTTCTTTTTTTAAAATCCGTTTTTCAGGAGACAGCCTCAATAACCCATTTTTTTCAGATTGTTGAAGCTCTTTTGCAGGCAGCGGAAGGGGTCTTCCGGACAGGTGTCCTGTTCGACAAGAATATATTTGGTTTTTCCAAGACGCTCCAGCAGTTCAAGGAATCCTTTCATGTTCATGGTGCCTTCGCCGACTGCCATCATCATGGGAATGTTGTCAAAAACACGGGGCTGTACGGTCATATCCTTCAGATGAACACAGGGGATGCGGTCCTGCAATTTTTCGGCCCACTCAAACATATCACAGCCTGCCATCTGAACCCAATAAGTATCCAGTGTGATGCCCAGCTCGTCGGGGGCAGGTATTCGATCAGGCGTTTTTCGCTCGTCTTGCGAAAATCAAAGGAATGATTGTGATACATAAAGTGTTTGCCGGCAGCGGCAATCTTCTTAGCCGGTTCACGAAAGTCTTCGATGAACTGACCGATCCACTCTTCGGTGCGGTAGCGCGGCGGCATAGCGCCCAGGCCAATATAATCACAGCCGTAAATTTCATTTACACGAATAATTTTCTCAGTGTTAAAACGCAGATCATCGGGATTGTTGTGAGTGAGAACAATTTTCAGATCATTCTGGTCGCACAATTCCCGTACGCGTTCCGGTTCTACGCCGCTCATGCCGGACATCTGCACCGTGCGGTATCCGATTTTTGCGACTTTTTTCAGGCAGACAGCAAGATCTGCTTCGTTTTTCATATAATCGCGCACAGTATACAGCTGAGCACCAACGGTCAGTTTGCTCATCTTTCTTCTCCTTCGCGAATTATGGCAGAAGGGCGGCCGTTTCCTTGGATGAAACGACCGCCCCCCATACTTTTAATCCAGAATTATATAGGCTGTGTGCTTTGGATATTTAAGTGTAAAATCCGTGTTACTGATTTTATTTTTTACCAGTACATCTCCCAATCCGGGTTCTGCAGGCGCTCAAGAGCTTCCATGTAATAATAGTCGCCCCAGATGCAGCACTCGTCGTCACCGCGGCCGGTATTGCCTTCGCCCTTGGCCTTGCAGTATACGCCGTGCTGCAGCAGACCGTTGGACTCCAGACCTTCGGTGGTGTACTGCTGTGCCAGGTTGCGCATCATGCTGACAGCTGCATTGTGATAAATCTCCTTGAGGGGATCATCTGCGTCCAGATACTTCTCGATCTCCAGCAGTGCACAGGCAGCTACGGGAGCGGAAGAAGAATCGCGCTGAACATCGTCTTCGGTGAACATCAGATCCCAGTTGCAGACAAGGTCAGAAGGCAGACGGTTCAGGTAATAGTTCGACACACGCTTTGCGATTTCCAGGAATGCCTTTTCCTTTGTATACTTATAGCCGATGGCCATACCGTACATGATCCAAACCTGACCTCGTGCCCAGCAGGAATCATCCGAGTAGCCCTGTCCCTGCCAGCCGCGTACGGGCTCGCCGGTCAGCTCATCGATCTGGAAGCACTGATAGGTGGAAGCGTCATCACGCACCATGCAGCGTGCAGCCTGTGCCAGGTGGCTCATTGCTTTGTATGCATATTCACGATCCTGGGTCATAGTGGATGCCCAGAACAGCAGAGGAACATTCATGCAGCAGTCGATGATAAAGTTGCCGTGACCATCACGGTTGCGGACCTGAATGATGCCTGCGTTGCGGCAAAAACGCTTGGACAGCAGCTCAGCAGCTTTCAGAGAAACCTTCTTTGCCTTCTGGCTGCCGGTGATCTTGTACTGTGCTACAGAGGTAGGAATGTACAGGAAGCCGATGTCATGGTGATGTACTTCTTCGGGATACTTGAAAACAGCCTTGAAGTCATCCAGCTGGGTTTCTGCAACAGCACGATATACTTCGTTGCCGGTCAGCTGATAAGAAAGCCACAGCATGCCGGGCCAGAAGCCTGCGATCCATTCATAGCCGATCATCTTAGGAGTGTTGGGCACTGCCGGATAGATCAGGTTTTCACTGTTTGCATCCGGATGAGAATGCACAAACTGAGGCATTACTTCCCAGACCTTTTTGGTTGCATAGTTCACTGCATCATTCAGGAATGCGCAGTCTCCGGTGAATCGCTCCGGATGCTGAACCTCTTCGTATTTGATTCGTTCGTAGTTGATCATTTTTTCTTCTCCGTTTCAAATATCTTTGCAAAAACCGTTTCCGGTTTGCTTGCATACAACTCAATATAACGATTGGCGCTCAATGTTCAATGTCGAAATCTGACAAAAACCTTGTAGTTAATATTGTTACTGCCATTCTACCATAATTTAACGAAAAGGCAAGATTCTTGGCAATGAAACTCATTCTATGCAGTATTGGCGGCTGTATTGTAAAAAACGGCCCCATTGTTCTTTTTTTAGCCACAAATATGCGGTATAATAAAAAAGTAAAGGTCGAAAGCGGCCAAAAATGAGATTTATGAAAGATTTTAAATAAAAGGAGTGCCAATCATGGCCAGTGAAAAAATCCTGATCGTGGATGATGACCAGAACATCTGCGAACTGCTCAGACTGTACATTTCCAAAGAGGGATATACCACCTTTTTGGCTTGCGACGGCGAGTCGGCCCTCCGGTCGTTTGAAGAAAACAAACCGGATCTTGTGCTGCTCGATATCATGATGCCCCGGATGGACGGCTGGGAGGTCTGCCGTCGGATGCGCCTTACCAGCAAAGTGCCAATCATCATGCTCACCGCAAAGGGCGAGACATTTGATAAGGTGCTGGGCTTGGAATTGGGTGCCGATGATTATGTGGTGAAGCCTTTTGATGCCAAAGAAGTGGTGGCCCGCATCAAAGCAGTGCTTCGCCGCTGCGGCCGGGTCGAGGAAGGCAGCGAAGAAACCGCACAGCCGGCTGCCATCGAGTATGACAATCTCTCGCTGGATATGTCCCGTTATGAACTGAAGGTAAAAGGTAAAGTGGTGGAGGCTCCGCCCAAGGAGCTGGAACTGCTGGCGTATCTGGCAGGCCATCCGAACCGGGTGTTTACCCGCAATCAGCTGCTGGACGATGTGTGGGGCTTTGACTACTTTGGTGATTCCCGCACCATTGACGTACATATCAAGCGTCTGCGTGAGAAGCTGGAAGGTGCCAGCGAAGAATGGAACCTCAAAACCGTTTGGGGCGTGGGTTATAAATTTGAAGTAAAGGACTAAGGCGTTATGCGCAAAAGTATCAGTTCCACTTATTTTTCCACGACCGCAGCCCTGCTGGTGGCAAGTACGGCCGTGCTGTGTGTGATTCAGATGTATCTGGTCACCGGCTATTTCAAACAGGACAAACGGCAGGCACTCAACGATGTGGTGAATATCGCCGAAACCCAGGTCAAGCGGAATGCACCTGTGTGGGGATACCTGATGGAAAATCCCGAACTGGCCCAGGCAGTACAGGAAAATATGGCACTTATCAGCGAAACCAGCAGCACCACGATTTTTGTAACCGATCAGAGCGGCCGAATCGTGCTTTGCTCGGATGGTTCATCCTGCCCCAATTATGGAGAAACACTGCCTCAGGATATTTTGAACCAGGCCGGGGAAAAAAACAGCTTTTTTGAAACAGGCGATCTGAAAGGAATGCTGGACAGCCGGGCCTACACAGTGGGGCGGCTGATACAGAACGAAGCCGGTCAGCCAATGGGGTATATCTTTGCATATACCAGCGCCGAAAGTCTCAAGGTGTTTGTGAGTGATCTGTTTTCCAGTTTTATTTTAGCAGCGGGTCTGATGCTGCTGGCATCCAGTATTCTGGCAATTTTCTTTACCAACCAGCTCACAACCCCTCTGCGCCGAATCTCGGAAGCGGCCCGCCGTTTCGGCAGTGGTGATTTCAGCGTTCGGGTTCCGGTAGAGGGCGACGATGAGATGAGTCAGCTGGCGGTAACATTCAATAACATGGCCCGAAATCTGGAAACCATCGATTCTTCCCGGGCAAGTTTTATGGGCAACATTGCGCATGAGCTGAGAACCCCGATGACCAGCATCAAAGGCTTTATTGACGGTATGCTGGACGGTACCATTCCCGATGATATGCGTCAGCATTATCTGTCGCTGGTAAGCCGGGAGGTAGGCCGACTGACTCGCTTGATTCAGAACATGCTGGATATTTCCAAGCTGGAAGCCGGGGAATACCGGGTAAATGCACAGGTCTATGATGTGTGGGACAGTGTGACTTCGGTTGCATTCAGTGCGGAACAGCGTATTGAAAACCACCATATTGAGATCCAGGGACTCAATCCCAAGCGAATGAACGTATACGCAGATCAAGACCTGGTATATCAGGTGGTTTACAACATTCTGGACAATGCGATCAAATTCACCCCGGATGGCGGATATATCCGATTCAATGTTCAAAAATCCGGTGGATTTGTGACCATTTCCATTCGCAACAGCGGCGAAGGTATTGAAAAAGATGCTCTGCCGTTTGTATTTGACCGATTCTATAAAGAAGACCGAAGCCGGGGTCTGAATACCAAAGGCAGCGGGCTGGGCCTGCATATCTGCAAGGTGCTGGTGGGTCTGTCCGGCGGTAAGATCTGGGCCGAAAGCGAAGAAGGTGAGTGGTGCCAGTTCAGCTTTACGATGCCCTGCGATCCTCCTTCCAATTGATTGAGCCTGCTGGTCCGACACGGTAAACCGGAGCTTTGACCCGGCGAATTACACAAAAAAATCCTCAGCTGAGCCACGGCCCGGCTGAGTTTTTGTGCAAAAACCGTGAAAAACCTGTTGTTCGTTTGCTTTTTACAGGCTGGTAGGATAAAATAATATTGTATATTTGCATATAAGGGAGAATGTTTTTTATGATCGAGTTAAGCCCTTCGATTTTGTCTGCGGATTTTGCCCGCTTGGGTCAGCATTGTGCAGAGGCTTTGAATGCCGGCGCAGATATGCTGCATTTTGATGTGATGGATGGTCACTTTGTACCTAATATCAGTTTTGGTGCACCGGTGCTGAAAAGCCTGCAAAAGGCACTGCCGGATGCTTTTTACGACGTACATCTTATGATTTCCGATCCTCTGACTTATGCGGAGGATTTTGTAAAGGCTGGTGCAAGCTGTATCACCTTCCATCTGGAATGCGACAGTGACACCCAGAAGACCATTGATGCCATTAAGAATGCCGGCTGCAAGGTTGGCATTTCCATCAAGCCCGGTACTCCGGCCGAAGCACTGCTGCCCTGGCTGGATCAGCTGGATCTGGTGCTGGTTATGAGCGTAGAGCCCGGTTTCGGCGGTCAGAAATTCATGCCGTCTGCACTGGACAAGCTGCGTTTTCTGTCGGATGAGTGCAAAAAGCGCGGCCTGACCCCCTGGCTGGAAGTGGATGGCGGTGTGGATACCGTTACCGCTCCCGAATGCGTAAAAGCCGGTGCAAACCTGCTGGTTGCGGGCAGCGCTGTGTTTGGCAAAGAAGATGTAGCCGCTGCGGTGGCAGGGCTGAAGCAACTGTAAACTGCCCATACTCTCGAGAGTTGCCCGCCTAGTTCGGGCAGGAAAGGATACCATGAGCCGGAAGAACACAAAACCGGCCCTGGTCCGGGAGGATCAGGGCACTTATGCCGATCTTTTGTATATGTGCCTGCCGCTGGCAGCCATGGCAATCTGTTTTTACGGACTTCGGGTGGCGGTGCTGTGCGGTGTTGCCGTTTTAACTGCCAATCTGTGTGATCGGATGGTGGCGCTGATGCGCCGCACAAAATATGAAAAACAGGAGTGGAGCAGCGAAGCTTTTGCGCTGATGCTGGCTCTGCTCATGCCGGCAACGATCAGTTATTATGTGCTGATCGTAGCCGTTTTATCTGCTGTGCTGCTGGGCAAGGAAGCCTTTGGCGGCTATGGTGCATACCCCTTCCACCCGGTAGCCGTGGGTTATGCAGTGGCCGCTGTTTCCTGGCCGCAGCAGATGTTTGCGTATCCCCGTCCGGACCTGTTCAAGAGTCTTCCTCTGGGCAGCACCGAAGGGGTCACAATGGTGGAAAGTTCGTCTCATATTCTGAAGTCGGGCGGTTTGCCCAACATCGGCAATATGGACCTTTTGCTGGGTAACTATGCCGGCCCGATGGGTGCAACCATGCTGCTGGTTATTTTGGCCTGCGCTTTGTTCCTGCTGCATCGCAAGCGGATGGACCTGATTACTCCGCTGTCTTTCCTGGCTGCCTGCTTCCTGGTTGCGTTTTGCTTCCCCCGGCTGGCAGAATTGGCTTTTACTGCACCCTGGAAAAACGTTGCGATGCGTTTGACTGCGGCAAAATATGAGATGTGCAGCGGTGTTGCTCTGTATGCTGCTGTTTTTCTGATTAATGATCCGGTTACCCTGCCGAAAAATAAAATCAGCCGGGTACTGTATGCAGCGGGACTTGGTGTAATGGCCATGATGTTCCGCTATTTCGGCGCGTTTGATGCAGGCATATGCTTTGCACTGCTCATTATGAACTCGCTGTCCGGTTGGCTGGATCGTGCGGTGCAGTCGGCCATTTACAGAAAGGGTGGTGTGCGTCGTGAAGCATGAGAAAGCGGTTTGGATCTCTCAAAACATGAATCGAGTGGTCCGGCATGACCGAATTTTTTTGAATAACCCGGTGGTTATGCAGGGCATGGGCCTTGCACCTCTGGTAGTGGTTGCAACCAGCGGCCGAAATGCATTGATGCTGAGCATTGCTGTGCTGATTATGCTGACCCCGACCCGGGTACTGGCTTCGTTTTTCAGCCGGATTTCGGTTTATCGCTTCCAGGGCCTGACCTATTGTATGTGCAGCTCGACCTGCTACATTTTTGCATATCTTGCATTAAGGGCCTTATTTGGAATGGAAATATTGCAGCTTGGCATTTTTCTGCCGGTACTCGTGGTAGAACCGCTGATTATCAAGCGGTATGAACGCCCCCGGCCCGAAAAAGCTTCCACTGCATTCCGCAAAGGTATGCGGATCACAGCGGGTTATATCCTGGTACTGATGCTGATTGGCTGCCTGCGTGAATTCTTGGTGCAGGGAACCCTGTTCGGTGTATCTGTGACCAATTTTGATTTCCAGATGCTGCCTCTGGCAGCCCTGCCGGCTGGCGGATTTATCCTGGTCGGTATCCTGTGCGCTGTCTGGCGCAGTGCGGTGAACGCATATAAGAAAGCTGTGAACATGGAGGCGAAGCGCGGCGTATGAGTGAAGTAATGAGAGCCTGCGGTGTCTTTTTTGTATATGCGATCGCAGCTGTTTTTGCAGAAAATGCAGTGTTCAGCCGTGCACTGGGTGTTTCTCGTCTGGTTAAACTGGTGGATGACCCCACAGTGGACACGCTGGTTTTCGGCGGCCTTATGTGCCTGATCCAGCTGCTGTCTGCGCCGTTTGCCTATCTGGTAAACCAGTGGATTCATCCTTTGATGTATCAAGGTGCTGCTTTGCGCCCGATGCTGTATGTTCTGTGCAGTATGGCGGCGTTTCTGATTGTACTGTTTGTGATCCTGGCTGTGTTTAACAAACAGCATTCCAAAGCTAAAAATCTGATTGCGGTGCTCCCGATGGCCACTTTTAACTCGGCGGTCATGGGTACCATGCTCATCACAACATTCCAGAGCTTTACTCTGCTCCAGACCATGGGCTTTGCCCTGGGCAGTGGCGTGGGTTATCTGATCGCGGTGGCTCTGGTTACCGAGGCACAGCGCAAACTGCGCAGCCGTGCCGTACCGGCAGCTTTCCGGGGTCTGCCGATTACACTGCTTTATATCGGTATTTTGTCATTGGCAATCTATGGCTTTATCGGCCACAGACCGACTATTTAATGATCGAACTTTAACAGGAGAGGAAGGCGTCTGGGTTTATGGCAAGAAAAAACATGGGAAAGGTCAAGCACTACAGCCGCAGTTTTTATACAGGCGGTCAGCGTGTAAAGCGGATCGCAGGTGTGGCAGTGCTGTTGGTTGGCCTGTTCCTGGTGGGTTGGCTGGCTGGTCCCGCGGTAATTGATTTTGGCACTAGCACTTGGTATAAACTGAAAGGAATGGGTCAGGAAGAACAGCAGGCCGAGAGCGATCCGACTGCAAACTCGGAAGAGCAGCAGGCAGTGGAGCAAACGACCCAGCCGCCGGAAGATAGTTCGCAGACAGCTGACCCCGTTGATGAGCCGGTGCAGAATCCGGGCGAAGGCGGATGGGCATTTGTGAGCGTAACTTCGATGCAAAGTCCGGAACAGGCCGCTGAAACGGCCGCTCAGCTGGCAGCAGACGGTGTGCGCTATGCGGTGCTTCCCTTTAAGGACGAGCAGGGCTATGTGTATTACAACAGCCAGCTGCCGGAGGCACAGGCAGGTTTGTCGTCTACTCTGTTTGACCCGGCTGTTGCGGCTGCTGCGCTGAAAGAACAGGGTGTTATCCCGGTGGCAAGCATCAGCGCCTTTAAAGATCCCACAGCAGCGGCTGCAAGTCGGTCGATGGCGGTAAAATATCAGAATGAGGACTTCCTTTGGCTGGATACGACCCGTGAAAAGGGCGGTAAACCCTGGCTCAGCCCGGCATCGGAACAGGCTGTTCAGTATATTGTTGGACTGATTGATGAGGCAAAGAGCTTCGGATTTGACGAGATCTGGCTGTCTCATGTACAGTTCCCGCCGGCATTGGGACGTGACGCGGCCAACTTTGGTGATATGAACGGACGGAACAAGAGTCAGGTGCTGGCAGACGCACTGGCCGTATTCCAGGAACATGCAGACTGCTGGGTCGAGTGTCCGCTGTTTGAAGCTGCAAAGGGCCCCGGCAGTGCAACTCTGAATGCTGATCCCGGTGCGCTGGGAATCAAACGGCTGGTGCTGTCTACCGGTGAAGCAGCCGATCCGGAAGTGCTGACCGCTACGGTGGATACTGCACGGGCGAGCGGTGCACAGGTCATCGCGCTGTTGGAGGGCACACAGTTTACCCTTCAGTAAACGATAATAAGAAAAGGAAAATCAGCTTTTGTTCATTGCAGACGGAAGCTGTTGGAGGAACATGAATTTCAGCGAATTAAAATTGAATCGACCGATTCTGCGTGCGGTGGAGGAACAGGGCTATCGCTATCCTTCGCCTATCCAGGAAAAGGCCATTCCCCCGGTGCTGGACGGATATGATCTTTTGGGCTGTGCACAAACCGGAACCGGTAAGACCGCGGCATTTGCTCTGCCGATTTTGCAGCGTTTGGCAGCCAGTCATCCCAATCACAAGGGTGTTCGGGCACTGATCCTGACCCCGACCCGGGAACTGGCTTTGCAGATCGATGATTGCTTTGCCAAATACGGAAAATATCTGAATGTGAGCCATACTGTTATTTTTGGCGGTGTGGGTCAGAATCCGCAGATCGAGGCCCTTCAGCGCGGTGCGGACGTGCTTACGGCCTGTCCCGGACGCCTCAATGACCTGATCGGTCAGGGTCATGTGGATCTGTCACATCTGGAAGTTTTTGTTCTGGACGAAGCAGACCGGATGCTGGATATGGGCTTTGTACATGATGTGAAGAAGGTACTGCGGTATCTGCCCGCACGGCGTCAGAACCTGCTGTTCAGCGCAACCATGCCTCGGGAAATCGAGGAACTGGCCGCTACCATCTTGAAGCGGCCGGTGAACGTCAAGGTCAATCCTCCTGCCAGCACGGTGGATCGAATCGATCAGAGCGTGTATAAGGTGGAGAAAGCAGATAAAAAGCGTCTGCTGGCATTGCTTCTGGCACAGCCGGAAGTGAAAAATGCACTGGTATTCAGCCGCACCAAGCACGGTGCAAACGCTATTGCGGCCTTTTTGCAGAAGCAGGGTGTGGGCGCTGCGGCCATTCATGGAAACAAGAGCCAGAGTGCCCGCGTCAAAGCACTGGAAGACTTTAAGTCCGGCAGCATCAAGGCCCTGATTGCAACCGATATTGCTGCCCGCGGAATTGATATCAACAGTCTTTCGCATGTGTTTCAGCTGGATCTGCCGGAGGTGGCAGAGACCTATGTACATCGCATTGGCCGTACCGGCCGTGCCGGTGCAGAAGGTACCGCTATCAGCTTCTGCTGCCCGGATGAAGAAGAGTATCTGGCAGATATTGAAAAGCTGATTCGCAAAAAAATCCCGGTAAAAAAGACACCCGAACTGCCGGAACGTCCCGCAGAGCCGCGCAAAAAGATGTCGGCCGCAGAGGAAAGTAAAGTAAAAGCAGGCAAGCCGGAGCGTCTCAAAAATGATAAAATTGCCCCGCAGAGCGGGACCGAGATGGAGGATGCCGCAATGGCAGAAAACAAAAAAGAATCGACGGAGAACCTGTCGGCTAGTGCAAAACGCCGTCGTCGCCGCCGTCGTGCTGCTGCCCGTGAAGAGCAGGCAGGCGCAGCTGTGAAGGCTCCCGAAAAACAGCCCAAACAGCCTCGGCAGCCCAAGGCTCAAAAGCAGCAGAAACAGGAAAAACAGCCTCGTGAAGAGCGCGGAGAAAAGCAGTCGAAGGCCGCACGCCAGCCGAAAAACCAGTCGGCAAAACGTGCAGAGAATGCAAGTCGTGCCGCTAAGAATCAGGGCAATCAGCCCCGTGAAGCAGCGAAGCAGCCGAAGAATCCGAACGGCGCACAGAAAAATCAGAATGGTTCGCCTAAGGTGCAGCCGAACCGTTCGTCTAAGCAGGCACAGCAGCCGACTCGGCAGAAGCCGCAGAAGCAGAATGCACCGGCCCGCAAATCGCCGGCTGCAAAACGTGCCGCAGTCAGTGATGATCCGGGTTTGACCCTCATCAGCCGTCGTCCCCCCGCACAGAAATTCGCAAGTTTTGAGGAATTTCTTCAGAGCCGCGGATTGGGTGATCCCGTAGTAGATAATTCGGACGAAAATTAAAAATTAAAACAGGCAGGCGTGACAAAAGTCACGCCTGCCTGTTTGCTTTACAGGTCGTCTGCGTCCTGAACGGGAGTTTCAAAGGGATCATCCGCCGGAAATCCAGTGTAACTGCCCAAGGGGTCAGCATCGGCAGAATGTCCGGCTTCAATTACCTGCCGAACCGATTCTGCAACCGGCGGGGTTCGGTCGGAACGCTTGATTTTTCGGGGGAATTGCCTGTTCATAAGATATACCTCCTTTTTGCGTTTGTATATACCATGCACCGAATGACCATGCTATATGCAAAACCGCAGAGAAAAGAGGGGGATCATATGTCTAACACACCAAAGAGGCCCAGCAGCGCAGCGCTTTTTTGGATCTCGATGTTTTTGACCCTGGCGGTGCTGCTGCCGCTGCTGGGCAGTTTGGTTTTGTATTCCGGATGGCAGGAACACAGCCGGGTACAGGCCGCTGAAAAGAAGGAAAGCGGCGTTCCCATTGACCGTCCCGGTCCGGAAACGGACTGCACCGTTCTGGTAACAGTGGCCCGGGAAGAGCCGGGCTTTGTGCTGCTGCGCTTCAACGCGCCGGAGGCCAAAATTCAAATCGTGCCGCTGCCCGGTGAAAGCATCCTTCGCTCACCGGGTGGGCCGGTGGAACTGAAAGACAGTTATAAGACCGCGGGACCAGGTCGGGCGGCAGAGCTTTTGAGCAGTACGCTGGCTGTAACCATTGACCGATATTTGGCCATTACGCCCGAAAGTATCGGAAATATCTGGGAGCTGTTGGAACCGCCCCGGGTGAACTTGAGCAACGTACTGAGCAGCCAAGAGCAGGGGGCTCTGGGAATCAAAGAGGATCCGGTCGTCTCGCTTTCACCCAAAGACACCGGCGCATTTCTGGATCGGATCAACCCTGGACCCACCCGTCGGGCCAGGCTGGAAGGAATGGTTTGGGAAGCGGCTCTGCGTCAGCAGCTGGAAGCACTGGTCGAAGTACTGCCTGCGGGTTTACGCAAAGAGAACGGAGCACTGCTTGGGAACCTGAGTGCAACCGATTTGTTTGCATTGGAAAAGAGTTTAAGCTGGTTGGCTCGTCAGGAAACAAAAATTGAAGCGGATCTGGTGCCGGGACATTACGATCGGAATACCGGCCGCTATGAATTCGGAACCGAAAGTGTTGCGTTTATGAGAGAGCGCTTTTTGAAGTCGGGGGAAGAGGCACCGGCGACACAGGAGCCAGAGCCGACCACGCCTGATGAAGCGTAAGGGCGAGTTCGTCGATTTGGTCGGCAGGGATGCCGCCGTAACCAATCACCAGCATATTGTCCGGGATGGGGGCCGGACCGGTGGAGTATTCCGACAGCCCGGACAGCTGCACGCCCGCTGCACGGGCCGCTTTGACCAGTGCTTGCTCGCCGGGGCCGTTCGGCAGCCGCAGCAGCAAATGGATTCCGGTATGCTGACCGGAAAATTCCAGTGTTCCCGGACCGAATGCTTGTTCCAGACTGCTGATGAGCCGCTGCATTCGGTTTTGATACTGGCTGCGGGAGCGGGCCAGATGACGCAGATAGTGACCCTCCTGCAAAAAGATCCGCAAAGTTTGCTGTTCGAATCGGCTGACTGTGGAAGAATAGCCCCGGAAAGTGTGCTTGAATTTTTTCAGAAGCCAGCGGGGCAGGACCATATAAGCGATTCGGATACTGGGAGCAAGACTGCGGGAAAAGGTGGAAAGATAGATCACCTGGCCATCTCGTCCGGCCATGCCCTGCAAACTGGGCAGGGGACGAATCCGAAAGCGAAATTCGGAGTCGTAATCATCCTCGATGATTACGCGTCCGGGCTGCTGCTCGGCCCAGCGCAGCAAAGCCGCCCGGCGGCCTACCGGCATGACCGCGCCGGTGGGAAATTGGTGGCTGGGCGTTACATAAACCACCGAAGCAGAACTTTGCGCCAGTGCTTCCGGATCGAGACCCAGATTGTCGACCGGAACCGGAATGCAGCGCAGGCCGCTGTTTTGCAAAATAGTCCAGATACGCTTGTAGCCGGGGTCTTCCAGAGCGGCGGCCGCACCGCCCAGCAGACGGCCCAAAAGGCCCAGCAGATATTCAACACCGGCGCCAACTACCAGTTGATCCGGAGTGCAGTCTACTCCGCGATAGGCCAGCAGATAATCGGCAATGGCACAGCGAAGCTCCGGGTCGCCCTGAGGATGACCGTGGGCCAACAGATCCGGCTGGTTATACAGCAGGTCCCGCTGGATGCGGCCCCATTGGTGAAACGGGAAAAAACCAGTGTCAACGGAACTGGTGGAAAGATCGTATTGAAAAGAAGGAGCCGGATCAGGCTCCAGTTCCGGGTGAGCAGCGGGTGCCGGTTCCCGGAGCGGCCGGTCGTATTTCATTACAAAAAAACCGGAGCGGGGGCGGGCTTCCAGCCAGCCTTCTGCCGATAAAAGCTGATAAGCGGAATCCACCGTGTTGACACTCAGGCCTAAAGCAGAAGCGAGACTCCGTTTGCCCGGAAGTTTTTCACCGGGCAGGATGTGCCCTGAGGCAATTTGACCGCTGATTGCTTTGTAAAGCTGTTCATAAAGCGGGGGTGCATCCGGTCTGTCTGTACGGACAAATGAGAGTTCAGTCATGAAAAATCCTCCTGAAAAAACAAACTGACCCCATAAAAAAGAACGATTCTGGGTATTACAAAGGGGTCAGAAATGCTTATAATGAAAGAATAGAGAGGCCAGACAGGAAAGTCAAGCCTTTTCAATCGAGGAGAGAAATAAGGAGAAGAATCATGAATCGAACAAGCAACAAGAAAGTCCAGTTGATGGCAGTGGTGGGAATGCTGGCAGCACTGGTATTTATTTTTACCTATTTTGGTATCGACATCCCCAGTCCTCTGGGCAAAACCAAAATTCATTTCGGCAATATTATGTGCCTGCTGAGTGGTCTGTTGTTCGGCGGTCTGCCTGGCGGCCTGGCGGCTGGCATTGGTTCCGCACTGTTTGACCTGATGGACCCCGCATGGGCCCCGGAATTCTGGATTACCTTTATCAATAAGTTCTGCATGGGCTTTGTTGCCGGTATTATGATGCAGAAGCTGCCCCTCCAGAGCAAAGGTCTGCGTGCAACAATTGCAGCCCTGAGCGGTGCGTTTACCTATAATGTGCTGTATATCGTCAAGAACATCCTGAGCGGCCATCTGGTAAAAGGTTTTGAGTGGGGCGTTGCCGTTACCGAAACGCTCACCGTTAAACTGCCGGTTACCCTGGTGAACAGCCTGATTGCAGTTGTCTGTGCGGTTCTGCTTGCTATGGCACTGCGTCCGGCACTGCAAAAAGCCGGTTTGTTTCGTGAAAATATGACCCAATAAATTTGAAATAAAAGAAAAGGCCAAATGTCAAAGCCAAAGACATTTGGCCTTTTTTCTTTTCAAAAGATTCCTAATTGGTGCAAAAAGAGCGAAAAAAGGGAGCGCCGTTTGCACTGAAGATGAAAAAGGTGTAAAATATACCATGAATATTTTTGCAAACTTGAATCATTCCGGCTTTGCCGAAAACGACAGAAGGGTGAAAAAGCATGTCAAATAATGAAAATCCCATGCCAACCTGGAAACAGAAGCTTCAGGCTTTTCAAAAAAGCAAAGAATTTGTGCCGGTCATGATCGGTGCTGTAGCAATTTTAGTTATTATTATTGTACTCCTGGTAAGCAGTCTGTTGAAGAAAGACGGACTGGAGAATACGGAACTCGGTGCGTTGATTTTGGGCCATGAAAGTTGGTCTTCTCCGGCTGATGACAGCAGCTATGATGCATCCGGAAACAAAGTGAATGAAAAAGCACTGAAAGATACCATTTTGCCGGAAACCAAAGACGCCGGCCAGGAATATCTGGATGAGACACTGTTCCTGGGTGACTCCAACACGGTGCGCTATATGGCCTACAGTGCAACCGATGACGAAAAGGATCGGTTTACCACGGTGCAGAACAGCATTGGTGTGGTGAGCATGGGCGTTACCGATATCGATACCATGAAATGTGTGGAATTTGTGGGCAGTTCTCAGCCGGTTACTATGCCGGAAGCGGTGAAAATGCTGCAGCCACGGCGGATCATTATCAACTTTGGTACAAACAATATGACGATGACTACCGAGACCTTTATCGATCATTATAAAAGAGGTCTGAAAGCAATTCATGATGCCTATCCCTATGCGGATATTATCGTGAGCGCAATTCCGCCGTTGGATCAAAGACGTTCCAATACCAACCTTTCCATGAAGGATGTGGATCGGCTCAATTCTGCCATTGCAGAAATGTGCAAGGAAGAAGGATACTGGTATCTGAACAGCAGTGAAGCATTGGAAGGCGAAAACGGCTGGGCAAAAGAGGATTACACCATCAGCGATGGTGTCCATCTGAGTCAGAAAGGCGTCCGTGCATATTTCGAGTATGTGCGTACCCATGCACACATCACCAAAAAAGATCCTCGCCCGCAGCCGCTGAAAAAGATCCCGGAGATCAAAGGTGTTACTCCGGGCCTGATTAAAAACGATCCCCTCGCAGTGCGTGACGCAAAGACTCCGGTTGAAATCCTGGCAGGTGAGGGCGGCCACATTGAAGGGAAGACCAAGCAGAATATCAAAAAGGGCGGCCAGACCGAAACCGTCAAAGCTGTTCCGGATAAGGGATGGGTATTTGCCGGCTGGACCGCAAATGTTGGCCATGTGGATCAGCAGCCGCAGATCAAGTTTACCGTTCCCAATAATGTGGATGCCAACGGCGTTGTTTTGAAAGCAATTTTCAAACCGGAAGCGAAGTGCATTTGTACAGATCATTGGTGTGATCCGAAAGATGAGAGCACCTGGAATACACAGTGCCCGGTCTGCGCAAAAGATGCGGAAGCGTGCAGAGGTACCAAGCCGACTGCAACACCGGAAGCTGTAGAGAAACCGACTGCGGCACCGACCGCCGTTCCGACTCATGCACCGACTGTTGAGCCGACCACTGAGCCGACTGCAGTTCCGACCGCCGAGCCGACTGCGGCACCGACACCCAAGCCCACCGCAGCACCGACCACAGCACCGACTGCGGCACCGACTGCGGCACCGACTGCGGCACCGACCCCTGCTCCCACCGCAGCACCGACACCCAAGCCGACTGATGCACCCCCGACCAAGGCACCGGACCCGGAGGTCCCTGCTGAAGGAGGAACTGCAGAAGACAGTCCGTCTGCAGAGACATCCGCAGCTGAGACAGAGTGACAAAGAGATTCTGAGAATACAGCTTAAATGTACATCGGTAAGTTATAATACCCAGGCAGCCGGAGAAGGCAATGCGTCTTCTCCGGCTTTTTATGACTACGGGTTGGATAACCCAATTTGTTTTTGGAGGAATCAATATGCAGACAACCAGCAAGCGCAGCCTGATGCGCCGTTTTTGGCCCTACCTTAAAAAGTATCGGGCTATTTTGATTTTTGACCTGTTCTGTGCGGCACTTACCACCCTTTGCGATATGGTTTTGCCGCTGATTATGCGGTTTTTGACCAATGCAGCCAATACCAATGCAGCAATGCTTACGGTAAGTACGGTACTCAAGATGGGCTTGGTGTATCTGCTGCTCCGCATTATTGACGCATTGGCAAACTATTATATGGCAAGCAAGGGCCATGTAATGGGCGTTTATGTGGAAACTGATATGCGAAAGGATGCTTTTGCACATTTGCAGCGTCTGGGCTACACCTATTATTCCAACACCAAGGTGGGTCAGATTATGGGCCGCATCACCAACGACCTGTTTGATGTGACCGAGTTTGCCCACCATTGTCCGGAAGAATTTTTCATTGCCGCCATTAAAATCACAGTGAGCTTTGTGATCCTTTGTCAGGCAAGTGTACCGCTGACATTGATCCTGTTTACCTGCGTGCCGCTGATGGGAATCATTTCCGGCAAAATCAACATCAAACTGCGTGGTGCATTCCGCCGTCAGCGTGCAATGATCGGCGAGTTGAACGCTCGTATTGAGGACAGTCTGCTGGGCGAGCGAGTGGTCAAGGCTTTTGCCAATGAAGCCCTTGAAAATGAAAAGTTCAAAAAAGATAACGAAAAATTCCGTGCAATCAAAAAGAAAAGCTATCAGTATATGGCTGCCTTTCAGGCGTCGACCCGTATTTTTGACGGCCTGATGTATCTGGTGGTCATTGTGGCGGGCGGTCTGTTCCTGATTTGGGGTCAGATCGATCCGGGTGACTTGGTTGCCTATATGCTGTATGTGACTACCCTGATTGCAACCATTCGCCGAATTGTAGAGTTTGCTGAACAGTTCCAGCGCGGCATGACCGGCATTGAACGCTTTTGCGAAATCATGGATGCTCCGGTAGAGATCGACGACGCTCCCGATGCACAGCCCTTGCAGGTAAAAGAGGGTGAGATCGAGCTGAAAAATGTAAGCTTTGAGTACCCGGATGACCACAATAAGGTTTTGCATCATGTGAACCTGACAGTTCGCCCCGGTGAGCGGCTGGCTCTGGTTGGTCCCTCGGGCGGCGGTAAAACCACGCTCTGCAATCTGATTCCCCGCTTCTATGATGTAACCGAAGGCAGCATTTCCATTGATGGACAAGATGTCCGCAAGGTAACCCTGTCCAGTCTGCGCAGTGCCATTGGCGTGGTGCAGCAGGATGTATACCTGTTCAGCGGAACGGTGTATGAAAATATTGCTTATGGCCGTCCTGATGCAAGCAGGGAAGAAGTGATCCAGGCGGCAAAAATGGCAGGCGCACATGATTTTATCACCGCTCTCAAGGATGGTTATGACAGTTATGTGGGCGAGCGCGGCGTAAAACTTTCCGGCGGTCAGAAACAGCGCATCAGTATTGCCCGGGTATTCCTCAAGAACCCGCCGATTTTGATTCTGGATGAGGCCACCAGTGCACTGGACAACGAAAGTGAAGTTCTGGTAAATAAGAGCCTTGACCGTCTGACAGTAGGCCGGACTACCCTGACCATTGCACATCGACTGACCACCATTAAAAATGCAGACCGTATTTTGGTATTGGGTGCCGAGGGCATTGAAGAGCAGGGAACGCATGAAGAGCTTTTGGCTCTGGGCGGAACCTATTATCGACTGTGGAACGGCCTGGTCGAGAATGGCGTGGAGTAAACAACTGAAATTGCAAAATACATAAGTAAAATTTGTTTCATTTAAAAGAGTCCATCCCGTTTTGGCGGAATGGACTCTTTTTTACAAAGGAAAAGGATGAAGGTTTTCCAAAACTTGAATAAACTGGCAGGAGTGTGCGGATACTACAATTAAAGGAACGGGCCGAAAGCCCGAAACAGACGGAGGAAACGCAAATGAAAGCAACAGGAATCGTGCGCCGCATTGATGATCTGGGACGGGTTGTGATCCCCAAAGAAATCCGGCGCACTCAGCACATCCGTCAGGGCGACCCGATGGAAATTTTTACAACGGCATCCGGAGAAGTAATTTTTAAAAAGTACTCGCCCATTGGCAGTCTTGAAAATTTTGCAGAAAACTGCGCCGAGGCATTGTATAAAACAATGGGACTGCCTGCACTGATCTGTGACCGGGACAGCATTATTGCCGCAGCGGGCCCCGGGCGGCGGGAACACGCAGAAAAAGCGGTAAGTACGCCGCTGGAACGGATTATGAACAGCCGCAAACTGTACACCCACCGCAACGAAGCGGTTTTTCCCTGTGAGGGAGCAGAGCGGCTGATTCTGGCAGCCAGTCCGGTGGTAGCATCTGGTGATGTAATCGGAGCAGTATTGCTGCTGGAACAAAAGCCGGATGAAATGCCAACGGAAGAAATCAAAACAGCGGTTTCCATTACGTCCTGCTTTTTGGCAAAGCAGATTGAGGAATGAGTAACGGGAGCCAATTCGGTTGCAGGAATGCGGAATTTGCATTTGAAAAGAAAAGATAGAGACTGGCCCACCCCTACAGGTGGGCTTTTTTTGCGAAAAAATCAGGAAACTTATGAATAAATCATGAAAGTTTCAAAAAATTGGGTCAGCCCCCTTGACAGTAGCATAAAATGGAGTAAAATAAAATTAGCACTCGGAGCTATGGAGTGCTAAAATGAATGAAAAGAGGTGCGGGGCAATGCCCATGGATGATCGAAAACAGAGAGTTCTGGAAGCCATTGTTGCCCTGTATAACGAAGGCGGCGAGCCGGTAGGCTCAGGTCTTCTCAGTCGATACCTGGATATGTCGGTTTCCAGCGCTACCATCCGAAACGAGATGGCGGCTCTCACAAAACTGGGCTTGCTGGAACAGCCGCATACCAGTGCGGGCCGGGTGCCCAGCACAAAGGGTTATCGGTATTATTTAGATCACCTGCTGCAGCCAAAGAGCAGCCTGACACCCCGTCAGAAAGCAGAGATCGATCAGATCTTTGCAGGTCTTGACTACGAGCCGGAACGGCTGGCACAGGGTGCTGCAAAGGCTTTGGCTGAATACACCGGATTCACGGTGGCAGCTACCACGCCCCGGGCGGACGATCTTTACATCGCCCATTTTGAGGTCGTGCAGGTGGGTTTGTGTTCGGCAGCTGTTTTGGCAGTTACCAACACCGGCGGCGTTCGCACACGAGTGGCAAAGCTGGAAACAAAGCTTTCCGGCCGGGACGCAAGCCTGCTGATGCAGGTGCTCAACCGCAACCTTGCATTTGTAGCACCGGCTGATCTTTCGGAATCGCTCATGATGAGCATGATGGAAGATCTGGGTGAGCGCGGCGCCTGCATTTATCCGGTACTCAACGCAGCAGCGGCCCTGCTTCAGGAAGCCGCTCAGGCACGGACCTTCCTGGAAGGTCAGCAGTACATGCTGCGCTGGCCGGAGCTGAACGAATGTCTGCCCCGTGTTCTGGAGCTTTTCGCAGCACAGGAACAGGCCGGACAGTTCATCACTCCGCGCACCGGACACACCACCATCAAGCTGGGCGAGGATATGAAGCAAAATCTTCCGGGACTTTGCGTGATGAGTAAGCGTTATCTGGCCGGAGGCGGCCTGGTGGGAGCCATCGGACTTTTGGGTTCGGCACGGATGCCGTTTGAGCAGCTGGTTCCCGTTTTGGATTATTTTGCCTTGAAGCTGGGCGAATGTATGGCCGGCAAGGCACAGGAGGAGCAGTACACATGAGAGACGAAGTCAAAAACCCCGAAGTGCAGCCGGCAGAGGAGCCTGAAACTCAGGCACAGCAGCCCGCTGAAGAGCAGGATCTGGAAACTCAGGTCAGCGCTTTGAAGGCAAAAGCCGAAGCAGCAGAGAAGGCTGCGGAAGCAGCAAAAGATCAGCTGTTGCGCACCGCTGCTGAATATGAAAACTTCCGCAAGCGTTCGGCCCGCGAACAGGATTCCGCATTTGGAAACGGCGTGAGCCACGCAGTGGAAAAGATCCTGGATATTCTGGATACCCTGGAGATGGCAGCCAATGCCCCCACTACGGACGAAGCTTACAAAAAGGGCGTTGTGATGACCCTGGACAAAGCCGCTGAGGCCTTTAAGGCACTCAACGTGGAAGAGATTCCGGCACTGGGCCTTCCCTTTGATCCGCAGGTTCACAACGCTGTGATGCAGCAGCCCGCTGCTGAAGGCCAGGAGAGCGGCACCGTCGTTCAGGTCTTCCAGAAGGGCTACAAGATGGGCGATAAGGTCGTTCGTCACTCCACTGTAATTGTGGCCGAATAAGATTTAAGGCAGAACGCCTTAAGATATAACTTGTTTATCAACTTTTGAGTTTAGAATAAGGAGAATGACTACTATGAGTAAGATCATTGGTATTGACCTGGGTACTACTAACAGCTGTGTATCCGTTATTGAGGGCGGCGAGCCCGTTGTTATCGCAAACGCCGAAGGCGCACGCACCACTCCCAGCGTGGTCGGCTTCACCAAGACCGGCGAGCGCCTGGTTGGCCAGGTTGCAAAGCGTCAGGCCATCACCAACCCCGAGCGCACTGTTGCTTCCATCAAGCGCCACATGGGTACCGATTATGTAGTAAACATCGACGGCAAGGATTACAATCCTCAGCAGATCAGCGCTATGACCCTGAGCAAGCTGAAGGCTGACGCCGAAGCTTATCTGGGCGAGGCTGTTACCGAGGCCGTTATCACCGTTCCCGCTTACTTCAATGACAGCCAGCGTCAGGCTACCAAGGACGCAGGCACCATTGCAGGCCTGAACGTTCGCCGTATCATCAACGAGCCCACTGCCGCAGCTCTGGCTTACGGCGCTGACAAGGGCGAAGATCAGAAGGTCATGGTTTATGACCTGGGCGGCGGTACCTTCGATGTTTCCATCATTGAGATGGGCGACGGCGTTACCGAAGTTCTGGCTACCAACGGTGATACCCACCTGGGCGGCGACGACTTCGACCAGCGCATCATCGACTGGCTGGCTGACGGTTTCAAGGCTGAAAATGGCATTGACCTGCGCAGCGACAAGATGGCTGCACAGCGCCTGAAGGAAGCTGCTGAGAAGGCAAAGATCGAACTGTCCGGCGTACCTTCCACTGCAATCAACCTGCCCTTCATCACTGCTGATGCAACCGGTCCCAAGCACCTGGATATGACCCTGACCCGCGCTCAGTTCGACGCTATGACCGCTGATCTGGTCGAGCGTACCATGACCCCCGTTCGCAAGGCAATGGCTGATGCTGGCCTGCGTGCAGGTGATCTGAACAAGGTTCTGCTGGTTGGCGGTTCCACTCGTATCCCCGCTGTTCAGGAAGCTGTTAAGAAGGAAATGGGCTGCGATCCCTTCAAGGGCATCAACCCCGATGAGTGCGTGGCTATCGGCGCAGCTATCCAGGGCGGCGTTCTGAACAAGGAAGTCGGCGGCATCCTGCTGCTGGACGTTACTCCTCTGAGCCTGGGCATTGAGACCCTGGGCGGCGTCTGCACCAAGATCATCGACCGCAACACCACCATCCCCACCAAGAAGAGCCAGATCTTCTCCACTGCTGCTGATAACCAGCCCAGCGTTGAAGTTAACGTTCTGCAGGGCGAGCGTGAGTTTGCAAAGGATAACAAGAGCTTGGGTATGTTCAAGCTGGACGGCATCCCCGCAGCTCCCCGTGGCGTGCCTCAGATCGAAGTTACCTTCGATATCGATGCCAACGGTATCGTTCATGTAAGCGCTAAGGACCTGGGCAGCGGCAAGGAGCAGAGCATCACCATCACCGCTTCCACCAACATGAGCAAGGAAGACATTGAGAAGTCCGTTCACGAAGCAGAGCAGTTTGCTGCTGAAGATAAGAAGCGCCGCGAAGAGATCGACATCCGCAACGGTGCAGACCAGATGGTCTTCCAGACTGAGAAGACTCTGAACGAGCTGGGTGACAAGGTTGACGCTGCTAAGAAGGCAGACGTTGAGGAAAAGCTGAACGAGCTGAAAGAAGCTCTGAAGGGCACCGACGTTGAGGCCATCAAGGCAAAGCAGGAAGAAGTTCAGAAGGCATTCTACGCAATCAGCGAAGAGCTGTACAAGAATGCACAGGCAGCACAGGGCGCACAGGGCGCTGCAGGTGCACAGCCTGGTGCTGAACAGCAGTCCGGCCCCGCTGATGACGGCGTGGTTGACGCAGACTTCAAAGAGGTATAAAATAGAATTTCCGGCCGCCCTCCAATCCCGGAGGGCGGCAATTCGATATAAGGGGCGGCCCCGGATGAGCGGGACGCAGAAGGTGAACAAGGTATGGCAGATAAACGCGATTACTATGAGGTACTGGGCGTTGCAAAAAACGCCAGCGAGGACGAGCTGAAAAAGGCGTACCGCAAACAGGCCAAAAAGTATCACCCGGACCTGAACCCCGGCGACAAAGAAGCCGAGGCAAAGTTCAAAGAGGTGAACGAGGCCTATGAAGTGCTGGGTGACTCTCAGAAGAGAGCCCGGTACGATCAGTTTGGCTTTGCGGGTGTTGATCCCAGCTACGGCGCAGGTGCCGGTGGAGCCGGTGGCTTCGGCGGCGGCTTTAGCGGTGGCGGCTTCGGTGATCTGGGTGACATCTTCGGCGATCTGTTCGGCGGCGGCTTCGGCGGCGGTGGTTTCGGCGGTTTCGGCGGTCAGCGTTCCAACCCCAATGCACCCCGCAAGGGCGCAGATATCCGGGTCAGCGTGGTCCTTTCCTTTATGGAAGCAGTTCATGGCTGCACCAAGACGATTTCGATCAATAAGAAAGACACCTGTTCCGAGTGCGGCGGCAGCGGCGCAGCAAAGGGCACCAGCCCCGAGACCTGCCCCGACTGTAACGGCACCGGCTACATCAACCGGAACATCCGCATGGGCGGTATGGTTATGCAGCAGCGTCAGCCCTGCTCTCGCTGCGGCGGTAAAGGTAAGATCGTGAAGGAGCCATGCTCTCACTGCCACGGTACCGGCAAGACCAGCACCACCAAAAAGCTGGAAGTTAAGATCCCGGCGGGTATCGCAGACGATCAGAGCATTGCACTGCGCGGTCAGGGTGATGCCGGTGTGAACGGCGGTCCCGCAGGCGATGTAATCGTCATCGTCAGCGTGCGTCCCGATCCCATGTTCGAGCGCGACGGCTATGATGTTTGGGTCACGGTTCCCATCACCTACAGCCAGGCTGTTCTGGGCGCCGATATTGTGGTGCCCACTGTGGACGGCAAGGTCGAATATTCTGTGCCTGAGGGAACTCAGAGCGGTACCACCTTCCGCCTGCGCGGCAAGGGTATTCAGTATCTGGGCGGCCGCGGCAAGGGCGATCAGTACGTTAAGGTAAACGTAGAGATCCCCAAGAAGCTGACCCGCACCCAGCGTGAAGCGCTGGAAGCCTTTGAGAAGAGCCTCAAAGAGGAAAACTACGAGCAGCGCAAAGGTTTCTTCAAGAACCTGAAAGACAAGTTCGACAAGAAATAAAATAAAACTCAGCCACCCCGCAGAATAAATTTTCTGTGGGGTGGCTTTTTCCACAATCCGGGCTGCTGACTGTTGAAAAGTCAGCAGCTCGGATTTTTGCTTTTTCACTGCAAGATTTGAGGAAGCTGCACCGTATTTAGGGTGAGAGCGCTCAAAGGAGAAATCAATATGGACAAATCAAAAACAGCAGAAAAGTTGGTGGAAACATATGCGGACACCATTCTTCGGCTGAGCTACAGTTATTTGAGAAATACGCAGGATGCCCAGGATATCTGTCAGACGGTACTGCTCAAACTGCTTACCGGGGCCCCGGAGTTTGTGAGTGCAGAACATGAAAAAGCCTGGGTGCTGCGGGTAACGGCAAATGCCTGCAAGGATCTGCTTCGCAGTCCCTGGAGAAAACGCACCTGCGGGTTGGAAGTCTGTGCACAGCAGTCTGCGCCTGAACCGCCGGATGGAGAACTGCTTCGGCTGGTAAACGGTTTACCGGTCCGGTATCGGGAAGTGATCCACTTGTATTATTACGAGGGCTATTCTGCACAGGAGATAGGCGAAATTCTTGGGATTTCAGCCAATACAGTGTACACCCGGTTGGCTCGTGCCCGCAAAAAACTCAAAGGACGATTGGAGGAAACCGGATATGAAACAATCGAATGAATATAGAAATGAAATGGAAAAGCTGCACTATACCCAGCAGCAGCAAGCGGAACTTGTCCGGCGGCTGCAATCGGAAGCAGCGCAGGCAGATTCCAACCAGCGTCGGCATCCGGTCAAATATTGGCGTACGGCACTGGTGGCGGCTGCAATGGCCGCAGTTCTTGCAGTGACCGTATCGGCAACCGGAGTGTTGAGAGATGCCGCAGATGTGTTTGCAGACGTGTTTCATCTGACACCGGAACAAACCGAAATTGTGGATCGAATCGGCCGGCCTGTCAATGCAAGTGATACGCAGAATGGTTTGACCATTACCGCAGATGCAATTTTGGGAGATAAAAACAACGTCTGCCTGGTTTATTCGCTTCACTGGGAGGACGGAATGATCCCGGAAATGCCCAAACAATCCAACGGAAAATACCGGCTGGGTTTTGGAAGTGCATACACGGATCTGGGTACCAAGGGCGGCGGTCATAGTTCGTCTTATTTTCAAATTTCGCCGTCTGAAGAAGGAACGATTCAGTATATTGAAATGAGTTCTGCGGATGACACAATCAACCTGAACCACGGCAAAGCAGAAGGCTGCTTTGAAGACCTTTATGCCTATGATGAAAACGGAGATCCGGTGCTGCTGGTGGAAGGCAGCTGGAAAGTGCGTTTTGATCTGAATTATGAAGATTCTTCGGTTCAGCTGGGCGGCGGCCAAACCTTCCAGATGGATGGAATCGATTATACACTGGATCGAGTACAAATTTCGCCGGTGGCTTATCGAGTGGAGTATACAGCGGATGTTTCTCTTATTGGAGGTGCAATCGACGATGAAGAAAAGGCGGCCCAGCGTCTGGAACAGCTCGATCAGATGCTGAATGTTCCCATTCAGCTGACCAAAACAGACGGAACTGTTGTGGATCTGAACCAGAGCGGCGGTAATATCCGTCCGGTGGGAAAACAGGCACAGTGCAGCAGAAGTACACTGTTTGAGACCGTTCTGCCATTGGAAGAAATCGAGAGCATTACGGTGGGGGATGTGGAAATTCCGCTGCACTGAGTGTGGCCGATAAAACAAAAAACGCTGTCAGCTGAAATAACTTGGAAAAGAGTTTCAGCATGACAGCTCTGAGAGGTGCTGCAAGCGTGTTTGCAGCACCTCTTGTATAAGGTCTTAGCCCAGCGGCACTACATAGAGCAGTACACACAGGTAATGCAGGATGCTTCCGGCCAGTACAAACAAATGCCAGATGCTGTGCATGTACTTGCGGTGCCAGGCATAAAATACGATGCCGCCGGTATAAGCAAGGCCGCCCGAAAGCAGCAGCCAGAATCCGGCAGGGGGTAGCGCACGAACCACGTCTCCAATGGCAAAGACCACAGCCCAGCCCATAACCACATAAAGCAGCAATGAGAAGTTCGCGAATTTTTGAACGCTGAAAGCGTTTAGAATAACACCCAGAATGGCGGTGATCCAAACCGCCAGACAAATAATTGGACCTTTGGTCGTCCCACGCAGCAGAACAAGGGTAAAAGGCGTGTAGCTGCCGGCAATCAGCAGAAAGATGGATGCATGATCGAACACCCGAAAAACGTGTTTGAGGCCAGCCTGCGGAAATGCGTGATACAGGGTGCTCATCGTATAAAGCAGCACCAACGAAAGCCCGTAAATCAGATAAACAAGAGTATCCTGCCAGTTGTGTGCCAGAGCCAGCAAAGCGCCTGTGCCGCCAATGGCCAGTACACTGCCAATGCCGTGGCTGACGGCGTTGAAGATCTCTTCACCAGTGGTGTAAAATCGTTCGGTAATCGGTTTGTCTTTCATAACAATATCCTCCATGGCTCATCATTATACGCTCAATGAAAAGCAATGTAAAGAGTTTTAATAAATATGTAACATAGTTTTCAAAATTAGATAAAAAACACCCCGGAAAATGTGCCGCATGCGGCTTCAAAAAGCTCTTTTTTGAAAAAGAAAGTAAGACAAAAGCCCTCTCCGAAAAACATCGGAGAGGGCTTTTGCCTGTATCAAATAATAGAAATGGAGGAGAGCATCAAATTAGTGGCAGCCTTTGCAGCCAGCACAGTTTCCGTTGCAGCCGCCTTTTTTGTGGTTCTTGCGAACCGAGTGAACGGCCAGAACAACTACAACAGCCAGAACGGCCAATACGATAAAATTTCCCATAATGGATATCCTTTCTGTTCAGTCAGAAGAGTCAATCAGAAGCGGCTCTTTTCGGTGCTGGGCTTGCGGACCAGCAGGTAGATGATGCCAGCCAGAGCAGCCAGTGCGACAATGGTCCATACGCCGAAGGTTGCTTCGCCGGTGAACAGACCGCCCAGCTGGAATACGATCATGGATACTACATAAGCAAATACAGTCATGTAGCAGATGGAAGCGGCAGTCCACTTGCCGTTGTTCATTTCACGCTTGATGGCACCCATAGCGGCAAAGCAGGGAGCGCAGAGCAGCTGGAAGATCATAAAGCTGTAAGCGGTGATTGCACCGAAATCCTGAGCAACCAGGCCCCAGATCTCGTCACCGGCTTCACTCAGTTCGCCAGCGTAGTTGTACAGAGTACCGAAGGTCATAACAACTTCTTCCTTGGCAATCAAACCAGTGAAGGTAGCAACAGTAGCCTTCCATGCCATATCGCCAGCCCAGCCCAGAGGAATGAAGATCCAGGAAATTGCATTGCCGATGGAAGCCAGCAGAGAAGTGTTGTTGTCTTCCACAGCCTGGAATACACCGTCTACAAAGCCGTAGCCCTGCAGGAACCACAGGATGATGGAAGAAAGCAGGATGATGGTACCGGCGCGCTTGATAAAGGACCAGCCACGTTCCCAAGTAGCACGGAATACGTTGCCGGCAGAAGGCAGATGATAAGCGGGCAGCTCCATAACAAAGGGAGCGGGTTCACCGGCAAAAGCCTTGAACTTTTTCAGCATAATGCCGCTGATAACAACGGCAGCAATGCCGATGAAGAAAGCAGAAACAGCAACCAGCGGGCTGTCTCCGAAAATAGCACCTGCGAACAGGCCGATGATGGGCATTTTCGCACCACAGGGGATAAAGCCGGTGGTCATAATGGTCATTTTGCGGTCACGGTCCTGCTCAATGGTACGAGAGGCCATGATACCGGGAACGCCGCAGCCGGTAGCAACCAGCATGGGAATGAAGCTCTTGCCGGACAGGCCAAAGCGGCGGAACACACGGTCCATAATGAAAGCGATACGGGCCATATAGCCAACGTCTTCCAGAATCGCCAGCAGCAGGAACAATACCAGCAGCTGAGGAACAAATCCCAGAACCGCACCGACACCGGCAACGATACCGTCCATAATCAGACCGTACAGCCAACCGGAAACACCCAGGGCGGACAAAATACTGTCAAAGAAATTCGGGACCCATTCTCCGAACAGAACCTCATTGGCCCAGTCGGTGCCGAAAGTGCCGATGGAGAACAGCTTGGGGAACTCGGTCCAGGGGCCCATTGCGATGGCATAAACCAGGAACATGGTAACAGCAAAAATGGGAATTGCCAGCACACGGTTGGTAACGACACGGTCGATTTTATCGCTGAGCGACAGGCTGTGTTTGGCGGCCTTTTTCTTAACGGCACGTCCGGTCACCTGACTGATGTAGGAATAACGCTGGTTGGTAATAATGCTTTCGGCATCGTCATCCAGCTCGGTTTCGCAGTCGGCAATGTGCTGTTCCAGATGTGCCTTGAGGTCTTCGGGAAGCGGCAGGCTTTCCTGCACTTTTTCATCACGCTCAAACAGCTTGATGGCGTACCAGCGCAGGAAATCGGGCTTTACAAAACCGGAAATGGATTCTTCGATATGAGCAATCGCATGTTCAACGCTGCCAGTGAAGACGTGGGGCAATTCGCCCTTTTTGTGGGCCTTTGCCAGTTCCACAGCCTTGAGGGCTGCCTCCATGCCGCCTTCGCCTTTCAGGGCGCTCATCTCTACGACCTCACAGCCCAGGGCCACACCCAGCTTTTTGAGGTCGATCTCGTCGCCGTTCTTACGGACCAGGTCGATCATATTGACGGCAACCACCACAGGCAGTCCCAGTTCGATGAGCTGAGTGGTGAGGTACAGGTTGCGTTCAATGTTAACGCCGTCCACAATGTTCAGAATGGCGTCCGGCTGTTCGGTGACCAGATAATTACGCGCTACAACCTCTTCCAGGGTGTAGGGAGAAAGCGAATAAATACCGGGAAGGTCCTGAATGATGACTTCTTTGTTGCCTTTCAGGCGGCCTTCTTTTTTTTCGACGGTAACACCGGGCCAGTTGCCTACATATTGTGCAGAACCGGTCAAGCTGTTGAACAGGGTCGTTTTACCACAGTTCGGGTTGCCCGCAAGGGCGATCTTGATTTCCAATGCTGATCCCTCCAAAATAGTTAGCCTTTACTAACCGCGCTTCCGAAAAAAGAGCGGCCGCAGCAGCCGCTGTTATACAAGCTCAATCATTTCCGCGTCCGCTTTGCGGATGCTCAGTTCATAACCGCGCAGGTTCAGTTCCATGGGGTCACCCAAAGGAGCTACTTTGCGAACATGGATTTCCACTCCGCGGGTGATGCCCATGTCCATGATCCGGCGTTTGACCGGTCCCTCACCATGCAGACGAGCAACGGTGACCGTTTCGCCAACCTTGGCGTCTTTCAAAGTTTTCATTCGGACTCTCTCCTTTTCATTAAACCATGATACGCATCGCCATGGATTTATCCAAAGCGACCCGGCTGTCTTTGACCTGAACGATCAGATTGCCGGCTATTTCCGAAACAACCAGAAGGTCGGTGTCCACCACAAATCCCAGTTCAGCCAAATGCTGCCGAACTTCGTCTTTGCCGGTAATTTTTAAGATGCGAGCCTTTTCACCGGCTTTGAGCATTGCCAGAGGCATCATACCGTTTCCCCCTTCCTGTCAACGCAGAAATTGCTGTATCCGGGTGGTTAGCTTAAGCTAACTTCCGTAATCGAATTTTATCACTCTGTTTCAGCAAAGTCAATAGGAAAATGCAAAGATTTAAAAAAAGACCGATCAAACAAAAAAGAGGCGGTCGCCAAAAGCGACCGCCTACAGTAGGAAAGCCGACTGTTGATGAAAAAGCGGGCAGGAGCTTTTTCATCACAGCCACGGAGAAAACAATTAAGATTTGGATTTGGTCCAATACCGTTCCCAGAACATAGAACCAACGGCAACGATTACTCGAAGAATCAGTGCGCCCCAAAAGGCCGGCGAAAAAGGATCGCGGAGATTTTGTCCCACCAGAACGGTGGTCAGCAGCGAACAGAGAGAGCCGCAGATCCCGCCCAAAAGATAAGCCGGATACGGAATGTGGCAGGCACCCAGATACACGCTGACAAGATCCCCGGGCAATATCCCGATTTGGCGGGAAAAGAAAGAGAAAAAGAAGGGGCGGGAATCCTGCCAGCGGGAAAATTGATCGGCTTTTGGAAAGCGCTGCCGCATTTGGCTGATTGCATCCGGACCCTGGAACCAGCCCAGAAGATAAGGGATGGTGAAGGTGAAAACCAACCCGAACAGACTGACCAGGATGGCCCAGACCGGAGAGAACAACAAACCGGCTGTGAGATATAAGACCCAGAGCGGCAGTACCACCGAAAGGCTTTTAAGGGCAAACAGACCCAGCATAAAAAGGGCCGCTGTCAGCGGGTGCTCGGGTGCAGCACTCAAAAGCAATTGGGGAGAAAAATCATTCTGATAAAGCAGTACACCCAAGATGCAGCCAAGGATGAGCCATGCCAGAATGGTATAACGGCGGCGTATCATTTCCGATGAATCGCTTCCCAGGGCATATCGGCGGCATTTTCGCCAAAGTGACCGTAGCAGCTCAGGCGGGAATAGATAGGCCGCCGCAGATCAAAGGCCCGGATGATGCCGGAAGGAGAAAGATCATTGTGACTGCGCAGTTCCTGAAGGATCTGCTTTTCCGGCAGACGCCGGGTGCCGAAAGTGTCCAGATGTACCGAGACCGGTTGTGTTTGGCCAATGGCATAACTGAGCTGTACTTCGCAGCGGTCAGCCCAGCCCATTGCCACCACGTTTTTGGCCAGATAGCGGGCCATATAAGCAGCACTGCGGTCCACCTTGGTGGGATCTTTGCCCGAAAAAGCACCACCGCCGTGACGAGCGTATCCACCATAGGTATCCGCAATGATCTTGCGTCCGGTAAGGCCGGAATCACCGGCGGGACCGCCCACCACAAAACGACCGGTGGGGTTGATGTAGATTTTCGTCTGACGGTCCATCAGATGCTGCGGCAGGGCCTGCCGAATGACCTGCTCAGTGAGCAGCTGTTCCAGCTCCGGCTGAGAAATATCTTCCCGATGCTGGGCCGAGAGAACCACTGTGTCGATGCGGACCGGCTGACCGTCCTGATATTCCACCGTGACCTGACCCTTGCCGTCCGGCATCAGAACAGGGGAAGCACACTGCTTGCGTACTGTATCCAGCTGGCGGGTCATCCGGTTGGCCAGCTCGATGGCAAGCGGCATGTAATGTTCGGTTTCGGTGCAGGCATAACCAAACATGATGCCCTGGTCACCGGCACCGTTTTCCAGAGGGTCCTGTTTGAGGACACCCCGGGCGATGTCCGGAGACTGGCGGTGCAGGTCTACCCGGATCTGACAGTTTTCAGAATCAAAATTCAGTTCCGGCCAGATATAGCCGATGGAAGCAATGGTGCTGCGGGCGATGGCTTCGTAATCGACCTGAGCAGAAGAGGTTACTTCGCCCAAAATATGGACCTGGTTTGCGGCAGCGGTCACTTCACAGGCAACACGGGCAAAGGGGTCCTGAGCCAGATGTGCATCCAGAATGGCGTCTGCAATCTGATCGCACACCTTATCAGGGTGGCCCTGGCAGACACTTTCTGAGGTGAAGAGATTGGTCATTTGCAGCGTCCCTCCTGCTTTTTCTGGCAGGAAGCACACCACAATTTGTCGGCAGTGGGCTGCCAGTGAGTCGCATACGAAACGCATTTGTCACAGAGGTGATCCACAGATTCCGGACTCATCAGGTCGGTGGAGTGAGCTCCGCTGGTGTTGACCATTGCACGCAGAGCTTCGGGGTTTTCCAGCATAGGACAGGGACGCAGCTGGTTTTCGTTAAACGGCTGATTGTTATGATAGGCCATAAAGATGGGAGACTGAAGAACCTCCAGCAGGCTGTGCTCCCGAATGTTCATGTTGGAATAGTGGATGAATACGCAGGGGTCACAGTCGCCGTTTGCATTGATGTGCAGATACCGGCGGCCGCCTGCAATGCAGCCGCCCACATATTCGGCGTCGTTCTGGAAGTCCATTGCAAAGATGGGCTTTTCAGAGCGAATTTTGCGTACACGATGGTACATGGTTTCGCGCTGTTCGGGGCTGGGCAGCAGCTCGGTCACAGCGTCGTTGCCAACCGGCATATAGTGGAAATACCAGACGAACTTTGCGCCCCACTCGATCATCTGATCCACATAGGCATCACAGCTGATGGAATCCAGGTTCTGGCTGGTGTAGCAGCAGCTGATGCCAAAGGGCAGCTTTTTGCGTTTGAGGATCTCCATGGCGGCGACGACCCGGCGGAAAGTACCTTGGCCGCGGCGGGCATCGGTGGCTTCTTCAAAACCTTCCACGCTGATGGCGGGAATGAAGTTTTTCATTTCCAGCATCTCGTTGGCAAACTCTTCGTCAATAAGGGTTCCGTTGGTGAAGCAGAGGAACTGACAATCGCTGTGTTTATGACACAGAGCAATCAAATCACGCTTGCGGACCATCGGTTCGCCGCCGGTGTAAATGTACAGATAAACGCCCAGTTCTTTGCCCTGGGTGATGATGGAATCGATTTCGTCAAAGGTCAGGTTCAGCCGGTTGCCGTATTCGGCGGCCCAGCATCCGGTGCAGTGCAGATTGCAAGCACTGGTGGGGTCCAACAGAATGGCCCAGGGAATGTTGCAGTTGTATTTTTTACGCATTTCTTCCTGAATGGGCCAGCCGATCAGGTTGGCATTGAGAAAGAAGTCTTCAAAGGTGGCTTTGATGACCTCGGTATCGGTTTCACGGAATACCCGCTGAATCAGCTGGTACATATTGTTGTCCGGATTTGCCAGCACATTGCGGAAAGCTTTGCGCTGAGTAGGGAAGCTGTTGGGGCCGTCACCGGCGATCCGGTCTGCCCAGTCCATCAGGTTGCCCAAGTTTTCTTCGGGATTTTTTTCGATGTAGTCAAAGGCTTTGCGAAGGCCCAGACGAACGAATTTATTTTGTGCGTTCATAAGTTCTTTCCCTCCTGCATGAAAACAGAATGTTGTTTGTTGCCTCCATTATATGCGCGGTCCAGAGCAGGAACAATCGACAAAGAAACACCCCTGCCTAAAATTTAGACAGGGGTGCTTTTTGTGTAGAACTTATACAAGATACGCATTCTGTATAAAAGTCAGCATTTGAATTTTTCCAGAGCGATTTCAATGCCGCCGTCAGCCAGGGTGAAGTAGTCATCCAGACGGGAAGCATATTCGTCGTGCATGCCCTCTTCCAGCCACTCAAAGAACAGGGCGGTATACAGCCAGACATAGATTTTGGCCACAAAATCCTGTTTGTCCTGGGGCACGGATGCAGCTGCCGGGCAGCTGTTGACCTTATTTCGGATAATCGGGCGGATCATCCGCATAACAAACTGTTCATACAGTTTTCGGTTGTCCTGATCGTAAGCATGCAGAACCCTGCGCCGGTTGTTGTAAAAAAAGTGGAAGATGTGCCGGACCTGGTCTTTCCAGTCGGTTCGGGGCAGCGGGTTTTCTTCCAGATATTCTTCAATGCTGCGGCTCAATGCCCATTCCAAAAGGTCGTAAATATCACGAAAATGATAGTAGAAAGTCTGGCGGTTGACGCCGCATTCTTCTACTAGCTTTTTTACGGTGATCTGTTCAATGTTTTGATCGGTCAAAAGATCAAGCAGTGTTTCGGCAATTGCATCTTTCGTGGTTTGCCGCATACAATCGTCTCCTTCCAGAAAGTTCTATTACCAGTATAGAAAAAATCGAAAGAAGACGCAAGCTGTAACAGAGAGATTTGTCGAAACGACAGTTGGTCAAAGCTGTTCCATCAGCTTTGCACGGTAAACCTTGAAAGCTCCGGGTAAGGTGTAGTGTTGTTCCAGCTGCTCCCGACTGGCCCAGACAAAACCGTCTGGAATGAGGCCGGATTCAACGGTGCACCAGTAGCCTTCCATCTCCCAGACGATGTGGCTGAATATATGCCGTGCGGCGGGCAGAGGAGCTGTGACACGGGCCGAAATACCCAACTTTGCGAGGGCGGCTTCGGTTTCATCTGCGTTCAGTCGGCCTTCCAGTAGCACCGGCTGCCATAGACCTGCCAAAAGTCCTGTTTTGGGGCGTTGCTGAAGAAGAACGTTTCCTTCACAAATGACCAGAGCAACGGTTTGCTGCTGGTGCTTTTTGGGTGCGGGCGGGGCTTTATAGGGAAGAGACTCCTGAACTCCTTTTTCCCGTGCCCGGCAGAGATCAACCAGCGGGCAGACTTCACAGCGAGGGGGTCCGCCCGGCAGGCAAACCAGTGCGCCCAGCTCCATCAAAGCCTGGTTGTAATCGCCCGGCCGGTCCGCGGGCTGGCAGGCCATGACCCAGGAGGTCATCTCTTCTTTTACGGCGGGTTTGGTTACGTCCCGCTCGTCCAGAAGCAGCCGGGAAAACACCCGCAAAACATTGCCGTCCACCGCCGGGACCGGAAGTCCGAAACTGATGGATGCAATGGCTCCGGCTGTATAAGCGCCAATACCGGGCAGGGCCAGCAAGGCATCGTAATCGGCGGGCAATTCACCGCCGTATTCCCGCATAATCTGCTGTGCGGCTTTTTGCAGATTGCATACCCGGCTGTAATAGCCAAGACCCTCCCAGAGCTTATGAAGCTTTTCTTCGTCGCATTCGGCCAGATCCTGAACAGTGGGCAGCTCCTGCATGAACCGCTCAAAGTAAGGCAGGGCTGCGGCGACCCGGGTTTGCTGAAGCATGATCTCGCTTACCCAGACCCGATAGGGTGTGGAAAGTGTGCGGAAGGGCAGGATGCGCTTGTTTTGTTCGTACCACCGAAGAAGCGGCGGGGCAATGAGGGGCAGGGACATACGAAACCTCCGATACTGTTGTTATGTGCGAATATTATACACGCAAACAGGCCGAAATAAAAGCAAATCCGTGCAGGAATCGGTATGTTATTTCCTGTTGCTTGCCGGAGATTGGGAACAGCCGTATACTGAAAACAGAATCGGCAAGGAGGTAAAACATGCTGAACGAAAACATCAAATCCCTGCGTAAAAAGAAAGGGGTCACGCAGGAAGAATTGGCCGCACGGGTCCATGTGGTGCGGCAGACTGTTTCCAAATGGGAGTCGGCCCGGTCCGTACCGGATGCAGATGAATTGATTGTACTGGCGGAATTTTTTCAGGTTCCGGTAAGCGAACTGCTGGGGCATACAGTCGAAAATAATTCCACGCAGGAACTGGCGGAAGAGCTGGCCCGGCTGAATCGGGAACTGGCGGAAAAGAACCGGCAGGAAAATTTGCGGGAGCAGGCAGCAAAAAAGCGAAATGAAATTTTATTCCTGACATTTTTGACAATGCTTGCAATGCTTCTGTTTCAAAATGACTGGATCAGGCTGGCTTGTATTGCAGTGGGAATGGGTACATGCTTTTGTGTACTCTGGCGCAATCTGGCATTGCTGACCCAGGTGAGCACCACCGACCTGCGAATTCCGGTACTGCGCAAAGCAACGGGGTTTTGTGCGTCGATTCTGGCCGCTGCGCTGCTGATAGCGGTGCTGGCCGAACAGAATATGCTGAGTGAGATGGGTGAAAAATGGGCGGCACTTGCGATTACTTCGGCGGTGCTGCTGGGAGGCGGCTGGATTTCGCCCAAGCTGCCGTTTAATCGGCACACCGGTCTGCGTCTGCCCTGGACAGTGGTGGATGAGGATACCTGGAATCTGGCACACCGGATCATTGGATTTATCAGTCTGCCGCTGACCCTGATTTACTGGGTATGTGCGATGGTTTTCCCCAATTGGTTTGGCCCTGTTTCCGGTGCAGCTGTTTTCACCTGGATCGGAATTCCCGGCTTATTGTCACTGGTGTTTTATTGGAACAAGATGCACGGAAAATAAAAAGAGCTGCCGCCCACTGGACGGCAGCTCTTTTATCAGCTAAAATCCGGGGAAGGATCAACTTGATGGATTAGTTAATCGAGCAGGCAGCATCGTAACCGGCGCGAACAGCACGGCTGATATCGGCAGCCTTCTCGTCACAGTCACCGATAAAGGTAGTGGGAATACCAGCTGCATCCAGAGCAGTGGTGTCGAAGGTGTTGGGCTTTGCGCCGATGGCCATAGCCACAAAGTTGCAGTTTACGTTTACTTCGCCTTCAGCAGAAACAGCGCGGACACCGGAAGCGGTGATTTCTTCCACCTTGGTACCGGTGTGGATCACAACGCCGTGCTTTTCAAAGTCTTCCTTCATGGTGGGCAGAACGGTTACGCTTTCGCCGGCAGCGTACTGGTCTATCATCTCGATCAGGGTAACTTTTACGCCCTGCTGTGCCAGATATTCAGCGGTCTCACAGCCAACCAGGCCGCCGCCGATTACGGCAGCACTGCCGAATACCATGCGCTGCTTTGCCAGAACCTGCCATGCGTCGCAGACGTTGGCGCCATTGACACCGGGGATGTTCGGGGTAAAGCAGTGTGCGCCGACAGCCACGATCACGGAGTCGGGATTTTCAGCCAGAACGGTTTCGGCAGTTGCAGCATGACCGATGCGCAGTTTGGCGCCGGCAGCAGTTGCAGCGGCTGCCAGATCATGAGCAGCACGCAGCATTTCTTCCTTGCGGGGAGGAACGGATGCAATGTTCAGCTGGCCGCCCAGGACCGGCTCTTTCTCCCACAGGACCACATGATGACCGCGCAGAGCAGCAACACGGGCAGCTTCCAGACCGGCAACACCGCCGCCGATGATGGCAACCTTTTTGGCATCTGCTGCGGGGGTAATGGAGCGCTCCAGCTCGTGACCGTTTTCAGCGTTCAGCACACAGCTGAGGAACTGACGGTTCTGAATGTTGTCGGTGCAGCCCTTGTTGCAGAACATGCAGCGGCGAACGGTTTCGGGCTTGCCGTCAGCGATCTTGAGAGCCCAGTCGGGATCACACAGAAGAGGACGGCCCAGACCGATGATGTCGGCCTTGCCAGTTTCCAGAATTTCTTCATCCATGAAGGGATCGACGATGCGGCCGACGCAGCTGACAGGAATCTTAACAGCGTTCTTAATCATGGCAGCATGGTCAACGAAGAAGCTGTAAGGCTGTACGCCCATGGGAGGAATGGTGTCGGCCATATTGCCGGTGTGGTTGGCCTGAGCAACGTGCAGCATATCAACGCCGTCCTCTTCCAGCCACTTTGCAAACTGAACACCTTCGTCCAGGTTTACGCCGCCAACGCCGCGCTCGGAAGTAACCAGAGAGAATTTGTAATCCAGCATCATGTTGGGAACAGCTTCACGCAGAGCGCGGGTCAGCATCCGAGCAAAGCGGGTGCGGTTTTCCAGGCTGCCGCCGAACTTGTCGGTCCGGTGGTTGAACTTGGTGCTGCACAGGGTACCGACCAGACGGTCACCGTGAATCTGAATGCCGTCGATGCCGACTTTCTCAGCACGCTTTGCACACTCAACCATCTTATCCAGAATGGACATCAGCTTTTCTTCGGTCACTTCGTCGGTGAAGTGCAGCATATCGTGGTGCATCTTGGTGCGTACACCGGCCATGTCCTTCTTTGCAAACAGCTCAAACAGAGCGTCTACATCGTACTTGCGATGGAAGATCTGCAAAGCAATTTTGGCACCATGCTTGTGAACGGCATCAGCCAGCTCCTTGAAGCTCTCGATCTGAGAATCTTCGTACAGACGGGGAGTGGGAGAGAACGAACGGATGGGGTTTACGTCGCCGACTACAATGTAGCCAACGCCGCCTTTTGCCAGACGCTCGTAGAATGCGCGGCTGCGCTCGGTGATGGTGCCATTGCAGTCCTCATAACCAGTGGTCAGAGGGGGGAACATGATGCGGTTTTTTAAAGTAGTATTGCCAATCTTAATGGGCTCCAGAATTTTCATTGCAGATCATGCTTTCCAAAAGTATCGATCAATTTATAAAAGCACAAATCGTGCCCGAACTTCCAACTCCATTATAGTGTGTTTGCGGATTGTGTTGAATTATAAATTTTGATATAATAATTATAAAAATTGATATTATAGTCGAAAAAGACAGAAGTTGTGAAAAAGATGTGAACAAAAATAGAAAAAAGCAAGCAAGTGTGTTTGTTTTGCTTGCAGCCGGAAGAAAAACGACCATTGGTGACCGGCCGGCATGAATATGGACTTTTGTTTTGTCTTGGCGATAGCTGCCGGGCTGAGTGGGAGGATCAGTGTGCCTTTTGGGGACGGGAAGAGATCCTTTTGATGCAGCCCGATCACCGGGTGGTGGTAGAACCCCGCCAGTCGGAAAGGCCGCCCCGTTTTTTGTGGCTTCGGATAACAGCCAGTCGGCTGAAGGAACTGTCAAGCGGGGAGACAGATCTGAAAGCCGGGTTCGATTTTCTGCCCTTTGGCTGTGCAGTGATCCCGGCAGGAGCACAGACGGCTATGCTAACTCGCAACTTGTGCAGCCGATTGATGCGTGAAGAAAGAGAACCAGGTTATGGAAGTGCGGTTTTGCAGAATGGGATTTTGGAAGCGCTGCTTGTGCTGGTACTGCGGGCGGCAATTCGGGCCGATCAGCAGCGGCTGCCGCACAAGCGGACCCAGTTTATGATTGGAGATGTGTTCGTGTATATCCACGAACATTTAACGGAAAAACTGACGCTGCAAAGTTTGGAGAATGCATTTTATGTAAGCCATGAGCACATAGCCCGGGAGTTTAAACGACAGACCGGACAGACCCTGCATCAATACATTCTGACTATGCGCATCGAACGGGCCTGTGAACTTTTAAATCAGGGATTACCCGCAGCTAAAGTCTGGCCCCAGTGCGGGTTTGAGAGTGCGTCTTATTTTTTTCAGGCTTTTCACAAACGCTGCGGCATGACACCGATGGAATATGTAAAAAAGCAGCAGCTTCTCCGGCAGGAAGAAGAACGGCGAAAACAATCGCAATAACAAAAAGCACCGGATTCCAATTGACCGCAAAGGCTTTTTCGTTTGATTGCAGGCGATGTGGTATAAAGTATCGAAAAGATATGATATAATAAGAGGCAAATCAGGATTTTAACGACACATTTCAGGCCGAGAAAAGGAGATTTTTCATGTCTTATGAACAGTACCGTGCAGAAGTAGACGCTTTCTGTGCTGAAAATCGAGAAAATGTAATTGCATCCATCAAGCGCCTGGTGGATATCCCCAGTGTGGAAAGCGCACCCGAACCTGGCAAGCCCTATGGCCCTGGTCCGGCAGCGGCTCTGGAAGAGGGTCTCAAGATGGCCGAGGAAATGGGTCTGGCTACCCACAACAGCGAGAACAAGATCGGCTGGGCAGAACTGACCGGTGAGACTGACAAGCAGATTGCAACCATCACCCATGTGGATGTGGTTCCTGAAGGCAACGGCTGGACCGGAGATCCCTTTAATATGATCGAGCGGGACGGCTGGCTCATCGGCCGCGGTGTTGCTGACGATAAGGGCCCCTCTGTACTTTGCCTGTATGCACTCAAGTTCCTCAAGGATCACAAGGTTCCGCTGAAGTACAGTGTGCGTGCCCTGCTGGGTGCCAACGAGGAAACCGGTATGCTGGATGTGGATTACTATCTGGAAAACTTTAAGGCTCCCGATTTCTGCTTCTCTCCGGATGCAGAGTTCCCGGTCTGCAACGGTGAAAAGGGCGTGTTTGGTGCAACTCTGGTCAGCAAGGAACTGAACGGCAATATTCTGGACTTTGCCGGCGGTGTTGCCAACAACGTCATTCCCGACCGGGCAAGCTGCCTGGTGAAAGCCGATATTCACACGCTCACCGAGCGTGAGGGCATCACTCTGGAAGAAGAAAACGGTGCAGTCCGCATCCGCGGCTGGGGCAAGGGCGGTCACGCTTCCATGCCCGCTGGTACTGTGAATGCCATCGGCCTGATTGTGGATTATCTGCTGGACAATCATCTGTGCAGCGAGGAAGAAAATGCCTTCCTGACCTTCCTGCGCCGTTTGCATCACGGCACCGACGGCAGCGGCGTGGGCGTTGCCGCAAAGGACGACATCTTTGATCCGCTTACCATCATCGGCGGCGTCATCCGGATGGAAAACGGCCGCCTGTATCAGCAGGTGGACAGCCGTTATCCCACCACCATCACCGCAGAGCAGATCGTAGAGCGTTTGGGCGAAGCTTCCGAAGGCTCGGCCAGTGTGGAAGATGTCAGCTTTGCAGTGCCTTTCCATTGCAGCGCCGATGATCCGGCCATTCAGGCACTGATCGCAACCTACAATGAGGTTACCGGCGAAAATGCAAAGCCCTTTACCATGGGCGGCGGCACCTATGCCCGCCACTTCCCCCGTGCAGTCAGCTTTGGCCCTGAGCGTCTAGACACCGTTCTGCCGGACTTTGCGGGTCCCATTCATGGCGCCAACGAAGGCGTGGAAATTGACCGTCTGATGGAAGCACTCAAGATTTACATTCTGGCTCTGCTGCGTTTGCAGGAAATCGAGCTGTAAAATAAGTCATTCAGCAACCCGGATTTGGTAATCTGCCAAATCCGGGCTTTTTGATTCAACAGGCAAAATTCAGAGACGAGATTGACAGTCTGCCTGTTAAAGAGATACTATAAAGGCAGAGCAATTGGTCTGTGCAGACAGACAAAATAATAAAGTAAAGAGAGATAACAAAATGACTGAAATGGAAAAAGTCCGAAAGGCATGGGTTGAGTCCTGGGTAGGCAGTAACAATAATATGCAGGACCCCGAAATGCGCCGAATCACCGAACAAGTAAGCAAAAAAGCTGCCCGTCAGCTGGTTACCATCCGTCTGGACGGAAGCTGCTTGTGGGAGGACTGCGAACTGTATCCCACACGGCCGGAAAAAATCCGGGCTATGTATCAGCGTTTGGAAGCGATTGCGATTGCTTACGCAACCAAAGAGAGCTGCTATTATAAGGATGAAACCGTCCGGGATACCCTGAAAAAGGCACTGGACTGGCTGGATAAAAACGCATATCCCAAGCAGCAGCAGTACGGCAACTGGTGGCAGTGGGAAATCGGTATTCCCAAGTCGCTGACCAACATCTGCCTGCTGATGTATGACGATCTGACCAAGGAAGATCGGATGCGTTTGACCGATACCATTTACTACTACCAGCCGGACCCGTTCTGGTCGGGCTTGAGCGGTATGAGTACCCACCATGTGGGTAAGCGGAGCTCTCTGGCAGCTAACCGTGTAGACTTGGCAATCGTTGCGCTGACTATGGGCCTTTTGCGGGAAGATGAGCAGCAGCTTCAGCTGGCCAGCGATGCAATTACCAGCCAGCTGGTATATCAGCAGCGTACCGAGGACGGCAAGCTGATTGACGGTTTCTATACGGACGGTTCCTTTATTCAGCATGGCTGTGTGCCCTATACCGGCACCTACGGTCATGTATTCCTGCTGGGTGTAGGCAAGATTGCAGGTCTGCTGAAAGGCAGCCCCTGGCAGCTGCCGCAGGAACGCATTGAAATCCTTGCAAAGTTTGCCAAAGATTCCTATATGCCTCTGATTTATAATGGTTTGTCCATGGATATGGTACGCGGCCGCGGTGTAAGCCGCAGTACTGAAACGGATAAGCAGGGCGGTGATCTGCTGCTGAACGATCTGCTGTTGGTCAGCCGGGCACTGGACCCGGAAAATGCTGCTGAGATCAAAGCCTTTGTGAAATATTGCATTCTGGCTGATCCGGACCGCAGCTACATCAAGGGACTGGACAATGCCGAGGCCCTCAATCTGGCCGAAGCAGTGCTGGCAGACGAATCCATTCCGGCACAGGCTCCGGAAGCATTGCACAAGAATTTCCCGCTGATGGATCGAGCAATCCATCGCGGCAAGGATTATCTGCTGGGTCTGAGTATGTTCTCCAGCCGCATCAGCAACTATGAATATATGAACGGCGAGAACATCCGCGGCTGGCATACCGCCGACGGTATGACCTATCTGTACAACGCCGATTTGACCCAGTTCAGCGACTGCTTCAAGTGCACAGTCAATCCTTACCGCATGCCGGGCACCACCGTGAGCACCGCCATTCTGGACCGGGAAAATCTGGAGGAAAACGGAGACAACGGACAGGAGCTGTTCGAAAAAGAGGATTGGGTTGGCGGCACCAGCATGGGTGCCAACGGCGTGGATGGCATGGCACTGACCGGTGACCTGACCTTACGCAGCGGCGAAGACTATCCGAACTGCCACTACAAGAGCCTGCGGGCGAAAAAATCCTGGTTCATGTTTGAGGATGAAATTGTTTGCTTGGGCAGCGGCATCCATTCGGAAGAAGCCGACAATATTGAGACCATTGTAGAAAACCGAAAGCTGAACGGTGATGCAAGCAATGTTCTGACTGTAAACGGCGGCAAGGCTGTCGAGAAACTGGGCGATGAAGCTGTTGTAGATGCAAAGTGGGCCCACTTGCAGGGCAACACCGAAACCGGCAGTGACATCGGCTATTACTTCCCGGAAGAGACTCAGCTGTATCTGCATCGAGTAGCCAATACCAACGCCTGGGCAAGCGTGCGTCAGGCCGATCTGGGTGCAGAACCTGTTACCCGCAACTATCTGGAAATGTGGATCGACCACGGTGCAAAGCCGCAGGATGCACACTATGCGTATGTGCTGCTGCCCGGCCGCACCGCAGAGCAGGTGAAGGCTTACGCAGAGCAGAACCCGGTTGAAATTCTGGCCAACACCGAAACGGTGCAGGCTATTCGCCATGCAGAACTGGGCTTGCTGGGAATCAACAACTGGACCGATGCAGCAGCCGAAGCAGCCGACGTGATCGTAGAAGGCAAAGCCTCGGTTATGGTGCAGGAAAAAGACGGCGTTCTGGAGATTGCCGCAGCTGACCCCACCGTGAAGAACGAGGGAACCATCCGTCTGACCGTTGCAAAACCGGTGGGCCGTGTGCTGTCGGCTGACCCCGAGGTGAGCGTTGAAGATCTGGGCGGCAAAGTTCGCTTTACCGTTCAGGTGAAGGGTTCTCTGGGACGCACCTACCGTGCCAAAATGCAGCTGAAATAAAATCAAAACAAACCAATAAAACCCAGCCCCGAAAACGGTATTGAAATCGTTTTCGGGGCTGGGCTTTTTAAAATCAAATTATTGTGCGTCGATCTTTTCTTTCAGCTCGGTGAGATAGATCCAGCGTTCGGTTTTTTCTTCCAGCTTTTGTTCCAGTTCAGCCTGGGTCTGCTGGAGTTCCTGGAGTTTTACAAAGTCGGTAACAAAACGGGATTGCTCAGCTTTGCAGTCGGCCAGTTTTTGTTCCAGAGCAGCCAAGTCATCGTCGATGGTTTCAAATTCCCGCTGTTCGTTGTAGGAGAACTTGAGCTTTTTCGAGCGGGGACGCTCGGCTGCCGGGACTTTTTTGACCTTAGCAGGAGCATCCAGTTCCTTGCGCTTCTGAACCCAGTCGGACCAGTTGCCGGTGTAGGTCAGAACTTCACCATCGCCGCGAACCTCAAAAATCGACTCAGCGATCTTATCCAGGAAGAAACGGTCATGCGAGACAGTCAAAATTGGGCCGGGGAAGCCTTGCAGGTAATCTTCCAGAATGGAAAGAGTCATGATATCCAGATCGTTGGTAGGCTCGTCCAGAAGCAGTACATTGGGGGCTTCCATCAAAATGGAAAGCAGGTACAGACGCCGCCGCTCACCGCCGGACAGACGACCGATGGGGACCGATTGCAGATCGCTGGGGAAAAGGAATCGTTCCATCATCTGCTTGGCCGAGAAAGTACCTTCGTTGGTGCGGACCTCAGCTGCGATGTCATGAATGAAATCGTGGACCCGCTGGTTGAGATCCAGTTCACGGCCTTCCTGAGTGAAGTAGCCGATTTTAACAGTAGAGCCGATCTCCACAGTGCCGGAGTCGGGAGCAAGGCGGCCCGCAATGGTGTTCAGCAGGGTAGATTTGCCTGCACCGTTGTGACCGACAATGCCGATGCGGTCGGTACGAAGCAGCTTGTAGGTGAAATCCCGGATAATGGGGCGGCCGTCAAAAGACTTGGAGACGTGTTCCAGCTCGATGATCTTTTTGCCCAGGCGGCTCGAAGCGGCAGCCATCTGGATGGAGTCGTCCGTTTCGGGTGCGTCCTGATTCATCAGATCTTCGTATCGCTGAATGCGTTCCCTGGATTTGGTGGAGCGGGCTTTGCAGCCCCGCATGATCCATTCCCGTTCAACTCGCAGGATGGACTGACGTTTGCGCTCAGAGGCTTCGGCCATTTCCTGACGCTGCTCTTTCAGCTCCAGATATTTGGAGTAGTTTGCTTCGTAGTGGTAGAGCTTGCCGCGGGAAAGCTCGGTGATGTGGTTGACCACATGTTCCAGAAAATAACGGTCATGTGTGACCATGATTAAACCGCCTTTAAAGCGGCGCAGCCGGTCTTCCAGCCAGGCGGTCATTTCAGCATCCAGATGGTTGGTGGGCTCGTCCAGAATCAGCACGTCGGACGGCTGAATCAGAGCAGCTGCCAGCGCCACACGCTTGCGCTGACCACCGGAAAGAGTACCGACTTTCTGGTTGAAATCCGGGATGCCCAGCTGATTCAGCATGGACTTGGCTTCATATTCATTCAGACTTTGAAATTCAGCAGGCAGGTGCAGGAATACCTGTTCCAAAACCGTGGCATCGTCTTTCATGTTGGGATTCTGCGAAAGATAGCTGATTTTGGCCCGGGGATTGTGGAAGATCGTGCCGCTGTCCTGTTCCAGCGCACCGGCCAGTACTTTCAAAAAGGTGGATTTACCGGTTCCGTTGATGCCGATGATTCCGGTTTTGTCGCCTTCGTTCAAATAAAAATTTACATCGTTCAGCAGCTGACGCATGCCGAAATTGATGCAAAGATGTTCTGCGGATAAGAGCATAGTGACCTCCTGATGGTTTACTGTAAAATATCATACCACAGACCGGCCGGTTTGGCTATGAGTCGGCTAAGAAACAAAATATGCAGCGCCTTTTTAGGCGCTGCATATTCGATAGGACTTAAAATGTGATTCTTTTAATCAGAGCAGAGGGATGCCCTTTAATGACCGGACAGTTTTTGGATTCAGATCGTTCAGCTGGGGACGCATGGAACTGAATCTACAACACAGACAAAGCTCTCCATCCAGCGCTTTGTATAATGTGAATATAGAGGCAATTATATACAGTGCATTTGCATATGACTTTTACAGGTGCTGTGGAGAAGACATTGCAATATGCGAAGCAGTAATAATCCGCAAAACGGCTTAAAAACGTAAAAAAATGAAAAAATTATACAAACATGACACAGAGGTGGTGAATCAAGATTGTATGGAATCACACAAGGAAATAGCTGCATGCTAATTCGTAAATTATGTATAATTATGCAAATGAGATTCGAGGGAAGGAAGATTAATATGAGCTTTTGGTCGGTGATTCCAGTAATTATAACACTGATGCTTGCAGCTGTTCTTTCCGGCGGTCTGTTCGGCGATCATTGCTCTCCGGTTTCCGATACCACTATCCTTGCTGCAACCGGTGCAGGCTGTGGCTTAATGGAGCATATGTGGATACAGCTGCCTTATGCATTGATTTATGCGGGCGTTTCCTTTGTGGGATTCGTTCTTGCAGGATTTATGGATAGTCCGGTTGTAACTGTGATTGCTGCTGCTTTGCTGGCGGTGGTATATCTGGTTATCGCAAAATTTAAGGGGACGCCAATTGAAAATAATACAGCAGAAGAAACAATCAACGCTTAACGACGAAAGGAGAGATCAATTATGGCTCTGTGGGGTGGAAGATTTGAGAAAGAAATGGATGATATTGTAAAACAATTTAATGCATCCATTGGTTTTGATCAGCGAATGTATAATGAGGATATTGATGGCAGCATTGCCCATGTGACCATGCTGGGCGAGCAGGGTATTGTGTCGATGGAAGAAAAAGACCAAATCATTGCAGGTCTTGAAAAAATCCGTGAAAAAATTAAAAGCGGCGAGATCGTGTTCACGGTGGATGATGAGGATATCCACATGGGAATTGAAAGCCATTTGATTGAAGAAATTGGCGAGGTAGGTAAAAAACTGCACACGGCCTGCAGCCGTAATGACCAATGTCCGGTGGACGGCCGCCTTTATCTGAAAAAAGAAATTCGCGAAATTCTGGATCGGTTGATGTATCTGGAACAAGTGATTTTGGAAAAGGCGGAACAGTATGCAGATACACTTACGGTGGGTTTTACCCATATTCAACACGCACAGCCCGTTACCATTGGCTTTATTTTCATGGGATATTTCCAGATGTTCCAACGCGATATGGAGCGTCTTTTGGATACTTATGACCGCATGAATCTGTGCCCGCTGGGTGCCTGTGCCCTGGCCAGTACAACGCTGCCTATTGATCGCCACCGCACTGCTGAGTTACTGGGCTTTAAGGCTCCTACTGAAAATGCAATTGATAGTGTGAGCGACCGTGACTATATTCTCGAATTTCTTACGGACGCATCCATCAGCATGATGCACCTCTCCCGCTGGGCGGAGGAATTTGTGTGGTGGAACTCACAGGAGTTTGGCTTTATCAACATCGACGACAGCTATTGTACCGGCAGCAGTATTATGCCGCAGAAAAAGAATCCCGACATGGCAGAACTGCTCCGCGGCAAGACCGGCCGCGTTTACGGTGACCTGATGCAGATGCTCACTATGATGAAAGGCACTCCGCTTGCTTACAATAAAGATTTTCAGGAAGACAAAGAAAGCCTGTTTGATGCAATTGATACTTGGAAGACAAGTATTACCATTTTTGCAACATGCTGCAAAAGAGTACGTTCCGACTGGACCGTATTCAGGCACAGTTCTCCAGCGGCTTTTTGAATGCAACAGATATTGCAGAGCATTTTGCAAAACAGGGAATTCCTTTCCGTGAAGCACACAATATTGTGGGAAAAATGGTGAAACTTTGCGAAAACAAGCACTGTGATTTTGAGAACCTGACGGATGAAGAACTGAAAGAAATCGATCCCCGCATCAGTAAAAAATCTCTGGGAGATATAAGCATTTCTGCCTGCGTGGATGCACGCCGTTCCTTCGGCGGCACCGCTCCAGTCGAAGTGCACCGCCAAATCGAAGTTGGCAAAAAATTTCTGGAACAGCTGCATCTGGATGCTCTTGCCTGATTGGATGTGGAGATAGGTGGAAAAGGTGCATTTATAAATTGTGCAGTTGACACTGAATTACAAACGTCCAATAACACAAGCAACATGGAAATATTGAAATTAAAAATAGCGACAAAAAAGCGCCCCGGCTCGTTGTTGAGTCGGGGCGCTTGTAATGTTTCAATATATACTAGACAATTAAGTCGTAGTATTTCGGGGCTGTTTTAAAAATCGTTTGGATTTATTTCCGAGGATTTTTAATAGCAGCCTGTGCGGCAGCCAGACGAGCGATGGGCACACGGAAGGGAGAGCAGGAAACGTAGTCCAGACCTACCTTGTGGCAGAACTCGATGGACGTGGGATCGCCGCCGTGCTCGCCGCAGATGCCCAGACCCAGGTCAGGACGGGTCTCACGGCCCAGACGAGCAGCCATCTCAACCAGCTTGCCGACACCGGTCTGATCCAGGTGAGCAAACGGATCATTCTCATAAACCTTGTTCTCGTAGTAATAGTTCAGGAACTTACCAGCATCATCACGGCTGAAACCGAAGGTCATCTGAGTCAGGTCGTTGGTGCCGAAGCTGAAGAATTCAGCTTCCTTAGCAATCTGGTCAGCAGTCAGAGCTGCACGAGGAATCTCGATCATGGTACCGACTTCGTACTTCATGTCGATGCCAGCCTCAGCAATCAGCTTGTCAGCGGTCTTAACAACAACGTCTTTAACGAACTTCAGTTCTTTGACTTCGCCAACCAGAGGAATCATGATGTGAGGAACGATGTTGAGATTCTTCTCACGGCTTACGTTGATAGCAGCCTTGATAACAGCGTTGGTCTGCATCTCAGCAATTTCGGGATATGCAACAGCCAGACGGCAGCCACGGTGCCCCATCATGGGGTTGAACTCATGCAGGTTATCGATGACGGTGCGCAGCTCAGCTTCGGTGATGCCCAGATCAGCAGCCAGTTCTTTGATTTCGCTGTCCTTGGTGGGCAGGAACTCGTGGAGCGGCGGATCCAGATAACGAACGGTCATAGGACGATCGCCCAGGATGCGGTACATTGCCTCAAAGTCACCCTGCTGATAAGGCTCAACCTTTGCCAGAGCCTTTACACGATCTTCGGTGGTACGGGCAACGATCATTTCACGCACGGCCTTGATACGGTCGGCCTCGAAGAACATATGCTCGGTACGGCACAGACCAATACCTTCAGCGCCGAACTCAACGGCCTGCTGAGCGTCACGGGGGTTATCAGCGTTGGTGAAGACTTTCAGCTGACGAGCCTCGTCAGCCCACTTCATGAATCGGCCAAAGTCGCCGCTGATGGATGCATTAACGGTGTTGATTGCTTCGCCGTAGATGTTACCGGTGGAGCCATCGATGGAGATCCAGTCGCCGCGCTTGAAGGTCTTGCCGGCCAGAGTGAACTGCTGCTTCTCGTAGTCAACTACGATATCGCCGCAGCCGGAAACGCAGCAGGTGCCCATGCCGCGGGCAACAACAGCAGCGTGGCTGGTCATGCCGCCGCGAACGGTCAGGATGCCCTGAGCAACAACCATGCCCTCGATGTCTTCGGGGCTGGTTTCCAGACGAACCAGAACGACCTTCTTCATGTCGCCGCTCTCAACGGCTTCCTTGGCGTCTTCAGCAGTGAAGACAACCTGGCCGCAGGCAGCGCCCGGAGAAGCTGCCAGGCCCTTGCCGATTACTTCGGCAGCTTTCAGAGCAGCAGCGTCGAACTGAGGATGCAGCAGGCTGTCCAGCTGCTTGGGCTCAACACGCAGAACGGCTTCCTTCTCATCGATCATACCTTCGTCGACCAGGTCAACAGCGATCTTCAGAGCAGCAGCAGCGGTGCGCTTGCCGTTACGGGTCTGCAGCATGTACAGCTTACCATTCTCAATGGTGAACTCCATATCCTGCATATCCTTATAATGATTCTCCAGACGAGTAGCAATATCAACGAACTGTTCATAAACTTCGGGCATCTGATCTTTCAGGTGAGCGATGGGAGAGGGGGTACGGATACCAGCAACAACGTCCTCGCCCTGAGCGTTAATCAGGTACTCACCGAACAGAGCCTTCTCGCCGGTAGCGGGGTTACGGGTAAATGCAACGCCGGTACCGGAATTCTCGCCGCTGTTGCCAAAGGCCATGGCCTGAACGTTAACAGCAGTGCCCCAGTCGTAGGGGATCTCGTTCATACGGCGATATACGTTTGCACGGGGGTTATCCCAGGAACGGAACACGGCCTTAACAGCTTCGATCAGCTGTACCTTGGGATCGGAGGGGAAGTCTTCGCCCATCTTCTCTTTGTACAGAGCTTTGAAGCGAACGACCAGACTCTTCATGTCATCGGCATCCAGTTCAATGTCCTGCTTAACGCCCTTAGCTTCCTTCACTTCATCAATGATGGCTTCGAAGTCGCTCTTAGACATTTCCATAACAACATCGGAGAACATCTGAACGAAACGACGGTAGCTGTCGTATGCGAAACGGGGGTTGCCGGTCAGCTTAGCCAGACCTTCAACGGACTCATCGTTCAGGCCCAGGTTCAGGATGGTATCCATCATGCCAGGCATGGAAGCGCGAGCACCGGAACGAACAGAAACAAGCAGAGGATTGTTTACGTCACCGAACTTTTTGCCGGTAATCTCTTCCATCTTGCCAATATATTCATAAATGTCGGCCATAATCTCATCATTGATCTGGCGACCGTCTTTGTAATACTGAGTGCAGGCTTCGGTAGAAATGGTGAAGCCTTGGGGAACAGGCATGCCTGCATTGGTCATTTCGGCCAGGTTTGCACCTTTACCACCGAGGATTTCACGCATGTCTTTGTTGCCTTCGCTGAACAGATAAAGATATTTCTTTTTGTTCATTGGGATCTACCTCCAAAAAATTAGTGCAACAAGCGGATGAAACGCGCCGCTGTATTGCTCGATTACGTTTCCATATTATAGCATAGAAAATTGTTAAAATCTAGACATTCTTGCAATTTTGCTCATATTTTTTTGCATAGAATCCACCTTTTGTCAGAATGATGCTTGAAATTTGTAGAAATGGTGCTATAATTATACTGGGGAAAGTTGGTGAAATGATTGAATTTTCCCCTTTTGTGAGGGAGGAGCAAAGCAATGTTTCTAAAGAAAAATTCCGGTGCAGCCGACTGGATCATCGTCGGTTTGGGAAATCCCGGAAAAAAATATAGCAATACTCGTCATAATGCAGGATTTGATGCATTGGATCATATGGCAGAAAAATGGAACGCAGCTCCGTTCCGTTCCGGTTTTAACGGTGTATGGGCAAAAGCAGAGGCTGCCGGTCAGAAAGTGATTTTGCTTAAACCGGAAACCTTTATGAATCTGTCCGGTAAGAGTGTCCAGGAAGCAGCATCCTTTTATAAGATCGATGCAGGACACATTATTATATTGTGCGACGATGTGACCCAGGCTCCCGGCAAGCTGCGCATCCGGCCGTCGGGTTCTGCGGGTGGTCACAATGGCCTGAAAGATATCTTTGCCCGCATGGGTAGCCAGGAAATTCCGCGTATCCGAATGGGTGTGGGCGTGAAGCCCTGCCCGGAATACGATCTGGCCGCCTGGGTCCTTGGCAAGATGGAAGGCGAAGATCGAAAAGCCTTTGAGAGCCGGATGGATGATGTTGCCGCAGCTGCGGAGCTGATTATGCAGGAAAAACTTTCTGACGCACAGAATCGATACAATCATTGAGCAGCTGCCTGCTTTCGCTTGCATTTGCACAGCGGGCCGGATACAATAGAATCAATTTAAGAGGAAACACCCCGCACGGCTTTGCCGCGCGGGGCCTTGTAGGTTTTGGGGTTTTAAAGGAGGACTTATGTTTGAGATTCTGAAACAGACAACAGAATATGGGCGATTGCTGGAGGCTCTGAAAAAGGGCGGTCCGGTGGCGTTGTTTGGATTGCCGCCGGTAGGCCGCGCCCAGATCCTGAGCCTTGCGGCGAAATCGGTGGATCGGCCGGTGTTGGTGGTAACAGCCGGTGAAGCGGAAGCAACCCGGTTTTGTCAGGATTTGCAGGCATTGGGCTGTCCGGCTGCGGTGTTCCCGCCGCGGGATTTTTTACTGCGTCCCATTGAGGGTGCCGGCCGTGAATATGAATATCGGCGTTTGGGCGTGCTGGGTGATCTGGCAGGCGGACGAATCAAAGCTGTTTGTGCCCCGGCAGAAGCTCTGCTGCAATACACAGTGCCCGCAGAAGAGTTCCGCAGTAATACGCTGACGCTGCATCCGGGGGATGAGTTCCCTTTGAACGATTTGGAGAAACGACTCTCTGCAGCAGGCTATCATCGAAGAGATCAGGTCGATGGACCCGGTCAGTTCAGTGTCCGGGGCGGTATTCTGGACGTGTATCCGCCGGAATCCAAAGCTCCGGCCCGTGCAGAGTTCTGGGGGGATGAAATCGACACTCTTTCCAGCTTTGACCTGCTCAGTCAGCGCCGAACTGAACCGCTGAAAAAGCTGCACATCAGTCCCGCCCGTGAAGTGTTGTTCGGGGACGCGGCAGCCACCGCTGCGGCTCTTCGGAGTGCGCTGAACAATCAAAAGGGTACCAAGAAGGCAGCGATGGAGAAGGCCATGAAGGGCGATCTGGAGCAGCTGGACGCAGGACTGATACCGGAGGCATTGGACAAATATCTGGGCATCCGATACAAAAAGCCTGCAACGTTGCTGGATCATATGGAAAACCCGATTTTGCTGCTGGATGAACTGTCATCCATCCGAGAAGCCAACCGGGCTACCGAGTTCCGACGCACCGAAGAGATGCAGGGCCTGCTTGAGCAGGGAATCCTCTGCAAAGGGCTGGACGTTCTGTATCCGGAACTGGGATGGCTGTTGGATGAGGTACAGAAAGTGGGCGTGGTCAGTGAAAACTTTGCCCGCACCATGCCGGATCTCAAGCTTACCGACATTATCAACACCCCGGCACATGCCATTCCGCCTTTCCGCGGAGAAGTGGCCTCGCTGGAAGAAGACTTGCGGCCGCTGGTGGATCAAAAATACTGTGTGGAGCTCTTGGCTGGTACCAAACGTGCAGCCGCAGCGTTGGCACAGGACCTTACGGATCGGGGATTTAGTGCTACCGCTGCCGCGGACGCAGAACCTCAGCCGGGATTAATTGTGGTACGGCCCGGACATACCGGGACCGGTGTAGACTACCCATTTGCAAAATACGCACTGATTACAAGCCGGAGAGCTGGTGAGGATGAAAGCCGCAAAGCGGTGCGGCGCCGGGATAAGAATGCATTGTCCAGTTTGACCGATATCAAGCCCGGTGACTATGTGGTTCATCAGGATCACGGCGTTGGTCTGTATGCGGGTATTGAGCGGCTGGAAGTACAGGGCGTAACCAAGGATTATCTGAAAATCAAATATGACAAGGGAGACCTTTTATATGTGCCGGTCACTCAGCTCGATCTGCTGAGCCGCTACACAGCACCCGGTGATTCGGAAAAGGTTAAGCTGACCCGTCTGGGCGGCACCGAATGGAGCAAGACCCGGCGCAAAGTAAAAGCGGCGGCCGCCGAAATGGCACAGCAGCTGATTCAGCTGTACGCCCGGCGGCAGCAGGCAAAAGGATTTGCTTTCCCGGAGGACACCGACTGGCAGCGGGATTTTGAGACCCGGTTTGAATACGATGAAACCAGCGATCAGCTGACGGCGGCCGCGGAAATTAAAAAAGATATGGAAAAGCCCTGGCCGATGGACCGGCTGCTCTGCGGCGACGTTGGCGTCGGCAAAACAGAGGTTGCTTTGCGGGCTGCATTTAAATGTATAATGGGCGGTAAGCAGTGCGCCATTTTGGCCCCCACGACCCTGCTGGCCTGGCAGCATTACAATGGAGTACTGGCCCGCATGGAAGCGTTTCCGGTCAAGGTGGGATTGTTGAACCGGTTCCGAAATGCCAGCCAGCAAAAAAATACACTTCAGGGTTTGAAAGACGGCTCGGTTGATTTGGTAGTGGGTACCCATCGGCTGCTTTCGGATGATGTAAAATTCCATGATTTGGGACTTGTTATCATCGACGAAGAGCAGCGCTTCGGTGTAAAGCACAAAGAAAAGCTGAAAGAATCTTTCATCGGAGTGGATATGCTGACCCTGTCGGCAACCCCCATTCCTCGGACGTTGAATATGGCAATGAATGGCATTCGGGATATGAGCACGATTGAAGAGCCGCCCATTGAACGGCAGCCCATTGAGACCTATGTTATGGAATATGACAGCGGCATTGTGGCAGAAGCAATGAAAAAAGAATTGGCCCGGGGCGGTCAGGTTTACTATCTGCACAACCGGGTGGACAGCATTGAAGGCTGCGCCGCCAAGGTGCGCAATATGGTTCCGGGTGCCCGGGTGGGTGTGGCCCATGGTAAGATGACCGAGGCCCAGATCTCCAATGTTTGGCAGCAGCTGCTGGATGGTGATATTGACATACTGGTCTGCACGACCCTGATCGAGACCGGCATTGACGTGCGCAACTGCAATACCCTTATTATTGAAGATGCAGACCGAATGGGACTTTCGCAGCTGTATCAGATCCGGGGACGTGTAGGCCGTTCGGGACGTAAGGCATATGCATACTTTACCTTCCACAGAGACAAGGTGCTCACCGATGTGGCGGCCAAACGGCTTTCGGCCATTCGGGAGTTTACAAGCTTTGGTTCCGGTTTCCGCATTGCAATGCGGGATTTGCAGATCCGAGGTGCGGGCAGTTTGCTGGGACAAAGTCAGCACGGTCACATGCAGGCGGTTGGCTACGAATTGTACATGAAGATTTTGAACAATGCTGTGGCATTGGCCAAAGGCGAAGATCCGGCACCGGATAAGGGCGAATGTTTGTTGGATGTATCGGTAGATGCATTTATTCCAGAGCGGTATATCAGCCGCTCGGAGGGACGGATCGAAGCATACAAACGGATTGCAGCCATTGAGAATGCGGAGGACGCGGGTGACGTGCTGGATGAACTGATCGACCGGTACGGCGATGTGCCCAAGAGTGTGGCCAGCCTGGTGGAAGTTTCGCTGGCCCGTGTAACAGCGGCCCGGCTGGGCATCCACCGGATCACTCAGCAGAACAATGCCATGCTGCTGTATGGTGAGCTGGATCGGGATAAGATCAAGGCGGCAGCCGATGCGATCCCCGGCAAAATTCAATATACCCCGGGAACCAACCCATATATGACTGTGCGGCTGACAGCGGGTCAAAAGCCGATGGAAGTTCTTGCGGAGGCATTGACCGCCATGGATCAGGCGGAGAGTGCACCGGCGGAACAAACGGAAGAAAAAAACGAAAATTCATAATTTAAAGCGGTCTTTTGAGCATTTGTTCAGAAAAAGACCGCTTTTTTCTCAATCCACCACAAACTTTTTTATATACGTTCATATTTTTTTAATATCGATAGGCTATGCTAAGAATACTGGAAAAAAGGGTGGAAAGTTTCCCTTTTGCCCAAATTTGAATAAAGGCAGGTCGTACCATGAAACGGGAAGGACCGAGAAATCCCAGAAAAACAGTTATCTATTTTTATGTCATTGGCCTGGTGCTGCTGCTCCTGTTCAATGCACTGGTAGTGCCCAAAATGCTGGGCCGCCAGATCGAAGAGGTCACCTACAACCAGTTTATCGCAGATGTGGATGCCGGTAAGGTTTCGGCGGTGGAAGAGGACATGAATGAGGGCACCATCACTTATGCGATTCCAAGTGAGAGGGGCCGTAAATCAATCTATCGTACAGCGCTGGTGGCCGATCCGGATCGGACCTCCCGTCTGCTGGCTGCCCAGGGACCGGACGGAAAACCGGTGGAATTCGGTGGTGTGATCCCCACCAAAGCTTCACCTCTCATGGCACTTTTGTTTAACTTGGTATTGCCGGTGTTGTTAATGTTCGCTTTGGGTCAGCTGCTCATGCGATTCATCATGAAAAAAATGGGCGGCGGCAATGCCATGAGCTTTGGCAAATCCAATGCCAAAGTGTATGTGGAAGCGCAGACCGGCAAAACCTTTGCGGACGTGGCCGGTCAGGATGAAGCAAAAGAAGCGCTGGCTGAGATTGTGGACTTCCTCCACAATCCTGCAAAGTACAACTCCATTGGCGCAACTCTGCCGAAGGGCGCTTTGCTGGTAGGCCCTCCGGGCACCGGTAAAACTCTGTTGGCAAAGGCTGTTGCCGGTGAGGCACATGTTCCATTCTTCTCGATTTCGGGTTCGGAATTTGTGGAAATGTTCGTAGGTATGGGTGCTGCCCGTGTGCGTGACCTGTTCAAACAGGCATCCGAGAAAGCCCCCTGTATTGTGTTCATTGATGAAATCGACACCATCGGCAAAAGCCGTGACGGAGCCGGCAACATGGGAGGCAATGACGAGCGTGAGCAGACCTTGAACCAGCTGCTTACCGAAATGGACGGCTTTGACGGAAGCAAGGGCGTTATCATTCTGGCTGCAACCAACCGTCCCGAAACTCTGGATAAAGCATTGCTGCGTCCCGGCCGTTTTGACCGGCGTATCCCGGTGGAACTGCCTGACCTGGAGGGCCGTGAAGCGGTTCTGCGTGTTCATGCCAAAAAGGTTATGATGGACGAGAATGTTGATTTCAAGGCCATTGCCCGTATGACCAGCGGTGCATCCGGTGCGGAACTGGCCAATATGATCAACGAGGCTGCTTTGCTGGCTGTTAAACAGAACCGCCGCATTGTGCGTCAGTCGGATCTGGTGGAGGCAGTAGAAACGGTTATTGCAGGTTATCAGCGCAAGAACAAGGTGCTGAGTCAAAAAGAAAAACGGATCGTGGCTTATCACGAGATCGGTCATGCACTGGTTGCCGCCTGCCAGAGCCACAGCGCTCCGGTTACCAAAATCACCATTGTGCCCCGTACCAGCGGCGCACTGGGTTATACCATGCAGGTGCCGGAAGAAGATACCAACCTGCTGAGCCGTGAAGAGGCCTTCAACAAAATTGCGACCTTTACCGGCGGCCGTGCAGCCGAAGAGCTGATTTTCGGAAGCTATACTTCCGGTGCATCCAATGATATTGAACAGGCCACCCGCCTGGCCCGCAACATGGTCACCCGTCTGGGCATGAGCCGTCAGTTCGATATGATGGCACTGGCTACCCAGGCCAACCAGTATCTGGGCGGAGACGCTTCGCTGGCTTGCAGTGAGGGAACCGCTGCCAAGGTGGACGAAGAGGTTCTGGAAATCATCAAGCAGGCTCACGAAAAAGCAATCAATATTTTGAAAGACAATATTGAGAAACTGCATCAGCTGGCTGCTTTCCTGATGGAACGGGAGAGTATCACAGGCGAAGAGTTTATGCGGTTCCTGGAAGACGAGAACGCATAAGCGGTTAATGAAATCAAACGACCCCGCAAAAAAATTGCGGGGCCGTTTTGCTTTGATTTCAGTAGGTCAGGTCTAGGCGTTTCGGTTAAAATGTGATATGCTAAAAAAGCAACAAACGAAAGTGTTTGATCCGTTAAGGAGGAAAAAACATGCAGTACACATTTGGCTTTATCGGTGTGGGCAATATGGGTGCAGCTCTGGCCCGTGCCGCTTGCCGCCGCCGTCCCGAGCAGGTGGTTGTAACAAACCGGACGGTAGATAAGGCTGCGGCCCTGGCAGAGGAACTGGATTGCGATCTTGCCATGAGCAATGATGCAGTGGCACGAGATTCCAAGTATATTTTTTTAGGGGTTAAGCCTCATCAGCTGGCAGAACTGCTGGCAGGTCTTGCCCCGATGCTGAGA
>SAMEA104404097__coassemble_148_pt1 | contig 75229 bp, 68 predicted proteins | sample SAMEA104404097__metabat2_low_PE_069 | metagenome-assembled genome bin SAMEA104404097 (sample SAMEA104404097) | Balaenoptera acutorostrata
CGAAACTTTCCCCAATTTCAAAACCTTCCAGATGGAACTGGCTGGCCGTCCGCTGATTGTTGAGACCGGTAAAATGTGCGGTCTGTCCAACGGCAGCTGCCTGGTCCGCTACGGCGAGACCGCTGTTCTGTGCAACGTCACCATGAGTGACAAGCCCCGTGACGGCATTGACTTCTTCCCTCTGAGCGTTGACTTTGAAGAGAAACTGTACGCTGTAGGCCGCATCCCCGGCAGCTTTATGCGCCGCGAAGGCCGTCCCGGCGAGAAGGCGATCCTCACCAGCCGCGTGGTGGACCGTCCCATCCGTCCTCTCTTCCCCAAGACCATGCGCAACGACGTTTGTGTCACCATGACCGTTATGAGCGTGGATCAGGATTGCAGCCCCGAGATCACCGGCATGATCGGTACCTCGATTGCTCTGTCCATCTCTGACATTCCCTGGGCAGGCCCCATCGGCGGCGTGTTCATGGGTCTGGTAGACGGCCAGCTGGTTGTCAACCCCACCCTGGAGCAGCGTGAAGCAAGCGACCTGCAGCTGACCGTTGCCGCTACCCGCAATAAGATCGTTATGATCGAAGCCGGCGCAAACGAGGTTGACGAAGTCACCATGCTGAACGCCATCAAGGCTGCTCACGTTGAGATCAAGAAGGTCATCGAGTTCATCGATGGCATCGTTGCCGAGATCGGCAAGCCCAAGCGTGAGTTCCAGGATATGGAAGTGAATCACGATCTGCTGGACGCTGTTAAGGCTGAGTTCCTGGACGACTTCAAGGCTGCTATGGATACCGACGACAAGAACGTGCGTGATGCACGCCTGCTGCCCATCCGTGAGAAGCTGGAAGAGAAGTACGCCGAAGAGTGGGGCGACGCTGTTATCGAAGAACTGATGTACAAGATGCAGAAGTTCGTTGTGCGCCGCTGGCTGCTGGACGAAGGCAAGCGTGTGGATGGCCGTGGTATCAACGAGATCCGTCCTCTGAATGCCGAAGTCGGTCTGCTGCCCCGCGTTCATGGCAGTGGTATGTTCACCCGTGGCCAGACTCAGGTTCTGACTGTTGCAACCCTGGGTTCCACCAAGGACAACCAGCTGATGGACGATCTGTCCACCGAGCAGTACAAGCGTTACCTGCATCACTACAATTTCCCGCCGTATTCTGTCGGCGAGGCACGTGCTCCCCGCAGCCCCGGCCGTCGTGAGATCGGCCACGGCGCTTTGGCTGAGCGTGCTCTGGTTCCCGTTCTGCCCTCTCTGGAAGAGTTCCCCTACACCATTCGTCTGGTGTCTGAGGTTCTGTCCTCCAACGGTTCCACCAGCCAGGCTTCCATCTGTGGCAGCACTCTGGCTCTGATGGATGCCGGTGTGCCCATCAAGGCTCCGGTTGCCGGTATTTCCTGCGGCCTGATTACCGAGGGCGAGCGTTGGATGACCATGCTGGACATCCAGGGCGTTGAGGACTTCCACGGCGATATGGACTTTAAGGTTGGCGGTACTCACAAGGGTATCACCGCTATCCAGATGGATATCAAGATCGACGGCCTGACCTACGAGATCATCGAGGAAGCCTTCGAGAAGTGCCGCAAGGGCCGTGAGTACATCCTGGATGAGATCATGCTGCCGGTTCTGCCCGCTCCTCGTGAGCAGCTGTCCAAGTATGCTCCCAAGATGGTTTCCATGGTTATCCCTGTGGACAAGATCAAGGACGTCATCGGTAAGGGCGGCAAGGTTATCCAGGACATCTGTGCAACCTGCAACTGCAAGATCGATGTTGAAGAGGACGGTCATGTCTTCGTTTCCGCTATCGATGCAGAGGATGCAAACCGTGCAATCCACACCATCAAGACCATCGTGGAAGATCCCGAGGTCGGTGCAATCTATAAGGGTCGCGTGACCCGTCTGATGAACTTCGGTGCCTTTGTCGAGATCGCTCCCGGCAAGGAAGGCCTGGTTCACATTTCCAAGCTGGATACCAAGCGTGTTGAGCGCGTGGAAGATGTTGTTGCAGTTGGCGACGAGCTGATCGTTATGGTCACCGAGATCGACCAGCAGGGCCGCATCAACCTGAGCCGCAAGGACGCTCTGGCTGCTATGGAAGCAAAGAAGAAGCAGAACTGATTGCTCTTCTTTCAGAAATAACTGAAAAGTTTGATCCCTTCGCACTGGTATGTCCGGTGCGAAGGGATTTTTTTCTTTTGAAATGTAACATTTATGCGGTAAAATCGTTTTATGGTTGAAAGGAGGGGAGAGGATGGAGAAAAACGCACTGGATCTGCTGTATCAGGAATACCACCGGGAGTTGGAACTCTATCTCATCTCCCTTTGCGGCAGTCATGCGCTGGCGGAAGATCTTTTGCAGGAAATTTTTTTGAAAGCGTTGCTGTCGCTGCCGCCCGGTCACCCAAATGTGCGGGCCTGGCTGTATCAGGTGGGACGTAATCTCTATTTTGACCATCGGAAAAAGAACGGACGACTGGTGTCCGGCACAGAGCAAACGGAGAGCGAAAAACTGGAAAACCCGGAAGAACAGCTGCTTCGGGATGAGCAGAGCCGGGCGTTGTATCGGGCACTTGCCCGGATGGAAGAACGAAAAAAAGAGGTGCTGATCCTGCAATATTTTGCGGGGCTTTCGCAGAAAGAAATCAGCGGCGTTTTAGGAATTCGGCCCGATTATGTGCGGGTGCTGGTATGCCGTGCAAAAAAAGAATTGAAACGAGAAATGGAGGCGGAAGGCTATGACGTACCGTGAACTTTTGGAGCTGTACAAACAGGGAAAACTGGACGAAGAAACCCGGAAACAGGTGGAAAATGCCATCGAAAAACAGGATGCAATCAGTGATTATCTGTTTGACCAGACAGAAATTCAGTCCTTGTCGCCGGAAGTTCCGGAGGAACAGGAAAAAAATGAAATCATGCTCAAAACCATTCAGAAAACCGTTCGCCGTACCATGGCCCGGATGGGCTTGATCGTGGGGGCCGCTGTGCTGGCGGTGGTTGCAGTCAGTGCGATGGTGCTGCCGGGACTGGTGTCCAAATTTTATTACGAACCGGATACTATTGTGCGCCGGAATCCAGAAAACAAAGACATCACCACAAACCGGATGAGCCTGGATCTGACAGTCTGGTCGGAACTGTATCTGCCGGGTGCATACCGTGATTTGGTAAATATAGAAAATGAAGGATGGGGCAAATATACAGTTTCGATACCACAGAATATTACAACAACCGGACATTTTAAAACCGTGAATGGTCGTCTTGTCCGCAATAAACTCACTCTTTACGAGACGGATACGCTCAAACCGCCCACTGGAAACGCTTTTTTAATGCCGGACTCGGTCAAGGGCGGCCCGATTTTTCTGGATGGAGAATCGGGAGAAAATATTGGCCCGTGGGGAGGCCGAAACGAGTACCGGGAACATCTGGATAAGCTGCACGAAGATGAGTGGTACATCGGGTATGTTTCTTTTGATGAAATTTGGGATTATCCTGCATTTTATGAGTGGTACCAGCAGCAGGAACTTGGTGCGGCAAATGCCTGGTGTGGTGTATACACCGAAGATGAAGAAGGATGGATGCTGGGAGAAAATATTGGATTTATCTTCCAGGCAGCTGGATTTTGCCGAGATTTTGAAATGCAAGAATACCCCTATCTCAGCGTTTTAGGGGTAGAACATACACCTGAACCAGCTGATCCTCAGCAGATGCAGCAGCATTTTATCAGTCTGCTTTCCTATCAGATGGATCATCCGAAATTTGCCGAGCTGATGGCTCCCGGACAGACTCAGCAAAAGCAGATGCTGCAAAAAATGATCGATGCAGTCAAGCGGGACGGACTTCGTGTATATGGTTTTGCCATCACCGCACAGAAAGAGACGCTTGAAAAGCTGGCGGACGATCCCAACGTGGGATATATTTATGCCGTTCCGGCAGAGTGAAAAATAATTCAGCGAAAAGCTCCCGACTATTATTAAAAGCGGGAGCTTTTTGTATCATTACAGGCAAAAAAGTTCCGTCAACGATCAATATTCAGCAAGAAAATAAGCAGAGAAAAATTTTTTTGTTGTTTTGAAGAGTGTATATGTGCAAAATGCATGCAACAAAAGCAAAGGAACGGATGCAAAGTATCTGCAAACAAATTTGAAAGGCAAGGGAAGGTATATCGCGAAAAATAACTGAATCAAGGCCGTTTTATTGCGCCATCCTATAACTTGTGGTATACTATATTCAATTATTTATATGTGGAGGTGCGCCCTTTGCTGAAAATCAGTGCGTGCATCGTGTGCTACAATGGCGGAGGGGAAGTAATTCGTGCCGCCCAGTCGCTCCTGCGGGAAACCAAAGGATGCGAATTTACCCTGTATTTGGTGGACAATGCCAGCCCCGACGGAGCCGGCAAAACCCTGGCTGGATTTGACTGGCCGGAGAATGTCCATGTGATCTGCCTGCCCCGCAATGTGGGATTTGGAAGCGGACACAATCAGGTGCTGCCGATGCTGAACAGTGATTATCATTTTGTGATTAATCCGGATATTTATGTGGAAAACAATGTGCTGTGCCAGCTCAGTGAATGGCTCAGCGAACATCTCGAGGCGGTCATGGTTACCCCGCGGCTGATGTTTCCCACCGGTGAGGAACAGGTCCTGCCCAAGCGCAGACCCACCGTATTTGGTTTGGTGGCCCGTCAGGGCATTCCGGGTTTTGGTCATTTTGGCAAAAAATACGCCATGCAGGATAAGGACCTGACCCAACCGCAGCAGATCGAATTCTGCACAGGCAGCTTTTTCGGCATGCGCACCGATGTGTTCAAGGCCATCGGCGGCTTTGATGAAGATTATTTCATGTATGTGGAAGATGCCGATATTACCCAGAAGGCCCTGCAAAAAGGCCAGGTCTGGTTTTTGCCTCAGTTCCATGCCTATCATGCATGGCAGCGAGCACCCAAAAAGAGTCTCAAGCCTTTTTTTCAGCAGCTCAGAAGTATGTGCCGCTATTTTAAAAAGTGGGGCTTCCGGCTCTGGTAAACAAGTATTACGCGGACGTGGCTCCGCTTTGTGTTAAGCCGCACCAATCTAGACCCTAAAAAAGGAGCGAAACTCAGATGAAAGGCATTATTCTGGCCGGCGGTGCCGGTACGCGCCTCTATCCGCTGACGATGGTTACGTCCAAACAGCTTTTGCCTGTTTACGACAAGCCCATGATCTATTATCCGCTGTCCACCCTGATGCTGGCGGGAATTCAGGATATCCTTATTATTTCCACCCCCGAAGATACGCCCCGGTTTGAAAACCTGTTGGGCGACGGCAGTCAGTACGGCATCCATCTTCAGTATAAGGTACAGCCCAGCCCCGACGGACTGGCACAGGCTTTCCTGCTGGGTAAGGAATTCATCGGCGACGATTGCTGCGCCATGATCCTGGGCGATAACATTTTCTACGGCAACGGTTTCTCCCGTATCCTGAAGAATGCTGTGCAGAATGCGGAAGAGCGCGGCCGTGCAACTGTGTTTGGTTATTATGTAAACGATCCTGAGCGTTTTGGCATCGTGGAATTCGACGATGACGGCAAGGTTGTCAGCGTAGAAGAAAAGCCCAAGGAGCCCAAGTCCAACTATGCCATCACCGGTCTGTATTTCTATGACAACCGGGTCAGCGAACAGGCAGAGAAGGTCAAACCCAGCGCCCGCGGCGAACTGGAGATCACCACTCTGAACGCCATGTATCTGGAAGAAGGCAAGCTGGATGTTCAGCTGCTGGGCCGTGGCTTTGCATGGCTGGATACCGGTACAATGGACAGCCTGGTAGACGCTGCCGACTTTGTGCGGATGGTAGAAAAGCGCCAAGGCATCAAAATTTCCGCACCGGAAGAAATTGCCTACAAGAACGGCTGGATCAGCCGTGACAAGCTGCTGGAAAGTGCGGAACGCTACGGCAAGAGCCCCTATGGTGAACACCTGAAACGGGTAGCCGACGCCAAAATCAAGTATTAAAAAAGGGGAGGCATCCGCTTTATGAAGATTTTGATTACTGGCGCAAAGGGTCAGCTGGGCACTGAGCTGTGCCGTCAGCTGAAAAACGGCGGCAGCAGCCTGGGTCCTGTACCTGAGCGGCTGAAAAATGCCATTGTAATCCCCACCGATATGGAGGATCTGGACATCACCAATCGGGAGGAAACCATTTCCTTCGTGCGCCGTCACCAGCCGGATACCATCATCAACTGTGCAGCATTCACCAATGTGGACGGCTGCGAGACCAATCCCGAAGCCGCTTTCAAGGTCAATGCACTGGGTGCTTCCAATCTGGCACAGGCTGCGGAGCGGATCAATGCCCGACTCATTCATGTGTCCACCGACTATGTATTTTCGGGTGAAGGCAATACACCGCTGGCTGAAAGCGATCTCATTGGACCTGTAAGCTCGTATGGCCGCACCAAGGCACTGGGCGAAGCATATGTGCGGGATTTCTGCCATCGCTATTTCATCGTCCGCACTGCATGGCTTTATGGCTACAACGGCAAAAACTTTGTTAAGACTATGGTAAATGCCGGCAAAAAGTTCGGAAAACTTACCGTTGTGAACGATCAGCTGGGCAATCCCACCAACGCAGAAGATCTGGCACACCATCTGCTCAAACTGGCAGTAAGCCACGAGTACGGTGTGTATCACTGCACCGGTGAGGGCGTATGCAGCTGGTGTGATTTTGCAAAAGAGATCATCCGACTGTCCGGTGTGGATGCGGAAGTCAGCCCCTGCACCAGTGCGGAATATACTGCTGCCCATCCGGCCGCTGCCTCCCGCCCGGCCTGGTCTGCTCTGGAAAACCGGATGCTGGCCTGTACCTGCGGCAATGAGATGCGTGACTGGAAAGAGGCCCTGGCCTGTTACTTTGAACATTGGGACGGAGAGAACGGCCTGAAGTAAGAAAGGATACGATTTCATGAAAACCTATCTCATCACCGGCTGTGCCGGCTTTATTGGTTCCAACTTTGTATATTACATGCTCAATAAGTATCCCGAGATCCAGCTGGTCAACCTGGACAAGCTGACCTATGCGGGCAACCTGGAAAACCTGAAGGGCGTGGAGGGTGATCCCCGTCACATCTTTGTTCAGGGTGACATCTGCGACCGTGAGCTGGTTTCCAGTCTGTTTGAGAAGTACGATTTTGATTTTGTCATCAACTTTGCTGCTGAGAGCCATGTGGACCGCAGCATTACCAACCCCGAGATCTTTGTTGAGAGCAACGTTCTGGGTACTGTGAACCTGCTGCAGTGTGCAAAAAATGCCTGGTACAAGGACGGCGTTTGGGCTGAAGGTAAAAAGTATCTGCAGGTTTCCACCGATGAGGTTTACGGCAGTTTGGGCGAGGACGGCTATTTCACCGAGACTACTCCGCTGTGCCCCCATAGCCCCTATTCCAGCAGCAAGACCAGTGCAGATCTGTTTGTTATGGCTTTCCATGATACTTATGGCATGCCGGTGAATATCACCCGCTGCTCCAACAACTACGGCCCCTACCAGTTCCCCGAAAAGCTGATTCCTCTGATGATTAACAACTGCAAGGCAAAGAAGAGTCTGCCGGTTTACGGTGACGGTATGCAGGTACGCGACTGGCTGTATGTGGAAGACCACTGCAAGGCCATCGATATGGTTGCCAACGGCGGCCGTGACGGTGAAGTTTATAACGTGGGCGGCCACAATGAGCGCCCCAACATCTTCATTGTCAAGACTGTTATCAAGGAACTGCACGACAAATACGATGATACCATCGACGAAAGCCTCATCAAGCATGTGGCCGACCGTCTGGGCCATGACCGCCGCTACGGCATCGACCCCACCAAGATCAAGGATGAGCTGGGCTGGTATCCCGAAACTCCCTTCGAAGTGGGCATTGTGAAGACCATCAACTGGTATCTGGAAAACGAAGAGTGGATGGAACACGTTACCAGCGGCAACTATCAGAAGTACTACGAAGAAATGTATAAAAATAAATAATTATACATAAAGTAAAAGCCTCCGCTTCGGCGGAGGCTTTTTTCACAAAAACTACAAGGATACTGTTTGTGTTAATCGGTGCTTTATGGTATACTTTATTGTGCGAGAATCTTAAAATATCCGGCAGTAAAAAAGCTGCTGATGACCATTGTCCGATATATGGATATGGGATAAAACAATCGTCTGGGACAGCTTGATTTTCTGTCCCCAAAGGAGGAAACGATCGCTATGGCCAATACCTATTCACCCGCAGAGCATGAACGCAACCGCCGCAGACGGACGCGTCAGCTTTTGGGATTGGTTTTATGTCTGCTTATCATCATTGGCATATTCAGCGTTATCAGCGGTGCTGTGCGCGGCGTAGCTTCGCTGTTTGACAAGACCGATGAGAAACTTGAGTATGAAGAAAAACTGCAGTCGCTGGTTATGATGGACCCGCTGCCTTTTGCGAGTCTCGATCAGATGGATGTGAACCAGCTGCGCGAGTATTCTATCTGGGCGGCAGTAGATGCTGCACGCAGATCGGCCGGCGGCCTGGATGCTTATCCGCGTGATCCCGAAACCGATGGTGTTCTGCTGCCTGATGTGGAAGTGGATGCAGCTCTGGTAGCTTTGCTGGGACCCAATTACAACGAATATCTGAGCCAGCCAATCACCAATGGCAGCTTTGAAACCGATATTTATTATGAGTATCTGGAGGACCAGAAAGCTTATCTGGTGCCGGTCACCAGCCAGATCGGTATGTATCGGGCCAAGGTTGTGGATATGCAGAAAAAAGACGGTCGTCTGCGTGTAACGGTGGGCTATGTACCCAGTGCACTGCTGCTGGGCGACTACAACCCCTCTGCAAACCCCGAGCCTTCCAAGTATATGGACTATATTTTTGAAAAGCAGGATAAGGAATATTACCTGCGGGCTCTGGAAGCAAGCGAGATGAAGCCCAGTTCTTCTGCACCGGTGATTGAATCGACCGTTGAAGAAGAAATGCAATTTGATCCCAAGAGCGCCATTGAAGATGCGGCAGATCCCAACAGTCTGCCGGAATCGGAAAACGCCGACAATGCGGGCGCTCCTGAGAGCAGCAAGACTGAATAACGCAAAAAAGGGCCGTCTTCCCAGTGGAAGCCGGCCCTTTTGATAAAATCAATAAAAGGGATGGGGAAAATCCCCCGCCCGGAACGGAGTAACAGTATGATTCGTTTTACCATGAAAGACGGCGGCGTTATCGACGTCGAGCTGGACGCACAGGCAGCACCTATTACCGTTGAGAACTTTTTGAAGCTGGTTGGCCAGGGCTTTTATGACGGCCTGACCTTCCACCGCGTTATCCCCGGCTTTATGATCCAGGGCGGCTGCCCTCAGGGCACCGGCATGGGCGGTCCCGGCTGGCAGATCAAGGGTGAGTTCCGCGCAAACGGCGTTGAGAACCCCATTCTGCACAAGCGCGGCGTAATCAGCATGGCTCGTGCTATGGACCCCAACTCCGCAGGCAGCCAGTTCTTCATCATGCACCAGGATGCTCCTCATCTGGATGGCCAGTATGCAGCATTCGGTCATGTTGTGGCTGGTATGGATGTTGTTGACCGCATTGCAGCAGTGGATACCGATTATCGTGACAAGCCCCTGCAGCCGGTTGTGATTGAGAGCGTTAAGGTCGTAGAGGAATGATTGCCAGATTAAAAGGTCTGTTTGTTCGTTATTATGAACAGATCTCCTATCTGTTATTTGGAGGCCTTGCCACCCTGCTGAATATCGTGCTGGGTGTGGCTTTCCGATGGATGGGGCTTTCGACGGTACTCAACACGCTGCTGGACAACGTGCTCTGCATCCTGTTTGCCTATTTTACAAATCGGCGCTGGGTGTTCAAGAGCCGGACCACCGGTCAAACGGCGGTTCGGGAGTTTGTCTCTTTTGTCACCTGCCGTTTGGGCACACTGGTGCTGGATATGGCAGTTATGTGGCTGGGTGTGGATGTTCTGGGAACCTGGCTGGTTGGTCCCGAATGGTCGGACCTCTGGTTCCTGGGTGTCAAGGTACTGTCCAACATTTTGGTAGTCGTGCTGAACTATGTGTTCTCCAAGCTGATTATCTTTAAAAAGAAGCAGTAAAAAGAAGCTGTTTTGTGCATTGCGCAAAACAGCTTCTTTTGTTTTTTGAAGAAAGTTACAACAACAGCAGATGGTAGTTGACAAACAATACTATTCACAATATAATATTGTTGAAATTAGAAATAGGGGGACGAAGATATGGGATTTGGTACAGGACCAGAGATATTGGATTCGCTGGTGCTGAGCACCGTTGCACGGGAACCGACCTATGGTTACCGTATTACCCAGCAGGCCCGAAGCATTGTTTCGGTCAGCGAAAGTTCTTTGTATCCGGTACTTCGTCGATTGCAGAAAGAAGGATACCTGGAGACATACGACCAGGCTTTTGCGGGGCGCAACCGTCGGTATTATCGGATCACAGAATCCGGCCTGCAGGCATTGGAAGAATATCGAAGCCAGTGGATCGAATACCGGGATAAGATTGAGCGTATTTTACTGGGTAAGGGGGAAGAAGAATGAATAAGACAGAATTCCTGGAAAAGCTGAATTTGCTTTTGCAGGATATTTCGGATGAAGAGCGAACCGAAGCACTGCGCTTTTATTCGGAATATTTCAGCGATGCGGGTCCGTTTGAGGAAGAAAATATCCTGAATGAGCTGGGCAGCCCCGAACATGTGGCTGCCAGCATCAAAAAGGGTTTGAATGAAAATAAAACCGAACATTCGCAGACGGAAAACCGCAGTATTCCGCTGCCTGTTTATGCACGGCCGCGTACAGAACAATCCAAGCAGGAGCCACCTTCCTATAAAGAAACCGTTACTCGAATGGACCGAAAAAGCCGGAACATTCTGCTGATTCTGCTGGCAATTTTGCTGCTCCCGATCTGGGGTAGTCTGCTGGTTGGAGCGTTGGGAATGCTGATCGGAATTGTGAGCGCCGGTGTGGCAATGTTGGTGAGCGGAGTTGTTTCCGTGATTGCATCCGTGGTTGTCCTGGTGCTGAAAATGGGCCTGTTTATGTCAGCCGGTGTCGGAACCGGATTTGTAACTCTGGGCCTGCTGTGTCTGGCTATGGCATTCGGCGTTTTGATTGTAGGACTGGGCGCGGGTATCCTGTTCTGGTTTATTCCGTCGCTTTGGAAAGTATTTAAAAAATTTGTGATCGATCCTCTTCGTGGAAAGAGAGGTGTGACACAATGAAAAAAAACATTAAGATCTGGCTGATCGTGCTGGCTGTGCTGGCCGGTTTGAGTCTGGTGTTTACCGTGCTGGGCTGTGTACTGGGCGGAAATCTGGCCTTGGCAAGCCGCATCCTGCATTATGGTCCGGAAAGTGCTTACTGGGCGGCACGGTATGCGCCTTTCTGTGATTGGGATGATTGGTCGGAAGACCGGTGGGACAGACACTGGAGAAACTGGGAACACGAATGGGACCGCAGGGAAGATAAGTGGGAACGGGAGTGGGAAAACCGTTGGGAATCCGGTAATTATTCACACAGTCAGGACCATCACAACCCGTACAGAAGCGGCAGCAGTTGTGCGGTGTCCGATTTGCAGGGCGTAAACAGTCTTTCCATGGCTCTGAGCGGCCTGGAGAAAGTTCGCATTCAAGTGGGAGAAGGATTTGCGCTGTACTCGGACTGGGACGGACAAGAACTGGATAACTGGAAGAACGGAGACGTTTGGTGCATTGAGTGCAAACGGGTTCAGTCCCGGCCAACCGGTATTTTGACCATCCAGATTCCGGAAGAAATCAATTTGGATCAGGTAAAACTGAAGTTTGCAGCCGGAGAACTGAATGCGGATTGTCTGGCATCGGATGTTCTGGATCTGGAGATCCTGGCAGGGCATGTGCAGGTACAGAATCTGGATTGCGATACAGCAAATATCCGAATGACTGCCGGGCGTCTGGACCTTTTTGGACCGGTGCGGAAATCGGCAAATCTGGAAGTGCTGGCCGGTCAGGCGACTCTGACCATGCCCAAGCCGGAAGGATACAGCTATCAGCTGGAAGGCGTGGGAAGCATTACGCTGGATGGCCAGCAATTTGACGGTCTGCACGAATCTCAGGGCGGCCCAGGTGGTGATGGCCCGGAGTTTAATGTCCGGTGTGTGGCCGGAGAGACACTCGTTGAATTTGAAGATACAACACAATCGGAAAGGGGACGAAACAATGGAACCGAAGAAACTGACCAAGGGACGCAATCGGATGATCTGCGGAGTATGTAGTGGTTTGGCTGAGTATTTGGGTGTGGACGTAACCGTTGTACGTCTGGCAACTGTAGTTATCAGCCTGTTTACCTGTGTGGGTGTTCTGGCCTATCTGGTGGCAGCTGTTATCATGCCGGAGCCTTTTGACCCGCCGGTATAATACGATCCAAAACACAAAGCAGCCCCGCTGCAGTCGTAAAGACCGCAGCGGGGCTTTCTTTGTACAGAACAAAGCCGTTCAGGGATTCAGTACCGGACCCAGCTGACGACCGCGCAGAGCACAGTCCAGCGTATCCGGGATGAGACTGAAATCGCTTTGCAGGCTGCATGGCTTTTTGAGATAATCATCCTGTGCAAAGGGAACCAGATAGTAATTTTTGCGGTTCAAAAGAGCCGCCAGGTTTTGAAAACTGGCCGAAAGGCCGTCGTTGGTGCTTACAGCCAGAATCACCGGCTTGTGAGCCCGCAAAAGACTTTTTGCACCCAGGGTGACCGGTGTATCGCTGATGCCGTGGGCCAGCTTTGCAAGGGTTGTACCGGTGCAGGGAGCAATAATCATGGCATCGGCCATATTGGCGGGTCCCAGAGGTTCCGCTCCCTGCAAAGTTTCGATGGGAGCAGACCCGGTGATATCGGTCAGTCGGCTTTTCCAGTCGGCGGCTTTGCCAAATCGGGTGTCCATTCCAGCTGCATTAAAACTCATCAGCGGAAGTACCCGGGTACCGCTTTCACAAAGTTCTTCAATTCGGGGCAGTACCTTGGAAAAGGTGCAGAAACTGCCGCACAGTGCCCACACTACGGTTTTCATATCATTCATACGGATTCCCCTTTCTCTTCAAGCATTGCCAGTACCGCACGCACCACAAATTCACCGGCGGTTACCGGAGCACACCGGGCGGGAAGGCTCAGTGCGTGAATCGCGGTGATGCCCAGTTGTTCGGCCGCTTCAAAGTCGGTACCGCCGGGCAGACTGGCCAGGTCAATCACCAAACTGCCCTTGGACAGTGCCGTGAGCTGGGGACGTTCCAGCACCGGTGCCGGGATGGTGTTTACGACCACTTCAAACTTGGGCAGCAGCGGGTCCAGCCGATCCAGTGATACAACATCCAGTCCGCGGCTCATTGCAAGAGCAAGTGGTCCCGGCCGTCGGGCTGCCACTGTGACATGGGCATCCAGTGCTGCCAGCCGGTCCGCAAGGGCAGCAGCACACCGACCGTACCCCAGCACCAGCACCGGGCTGTGCCAGAGAACTTTTTTTCGATTTTGAAGGATCAGTCCGATGCAGCCTTCTGCCGTGGGGATCGCATTCAGCAGGGCCAATTCCTCCCGCTCCAGATAGTCCTGCAACTCTATGCCCGCCGCAAGGGCTGCACTTCGAGCCTGCTCGCCTACCTTTCCGCCAAAGGCAATAGCACCGGGTTTTGCCGCATTTAATAGCTTTGCAAATCCGGCCCGGTCTGCCGAAAGCGGCATGGGCAGTAATACATAATCTGCCCGGTACAGGTCGCCCGGCCCCACCACTGTTTTACCCAGCTGCCGCAGATAGACTGCCGCGGCCTGCTGGCGGGCGTCTTCGCCGATTACCGCAAAAATCCGTTCCTCTTGTTCCATCACTACGCCTGCCTCCCTCTCCGCCGCCCGGCAGTCTTTCTCCGATGGGAGAAGAGGTCCGGGTCACGGTGCTTTGACCTCATGGTATGCCTGGCGGATTTAAAAAGTGAAGGCTTTTTTACCATCCAAACTTCGGCTGATAGGCAAAATGTATGAAAAGCAGATATAAATTTACCGCTTTGGTACAATTTGTGAGAGGAAATCTGGTTTTTGCCAAACAAGTGTTTATTTCGTGGCAAAAAAATTATATAATGGTATATATAGAAAGCTATATTCAACACGGCAAAAATGCCGATTGTATTTTGAGGTGATGACATGAACTTTATTAGCGGATTCGATCCGAAGCTTTTGGACGGCGTTCATAAGCTGCATTTTATCGGCATCGGAGGAAGCGGTATGTATCCTCTGGTGCAGATCATGCACGCAAAGGGCTATGAAATCAGCGGCAGCGATGTGAACGAAGGCAGCATCATTGAATCAGAGCGTGCAATGGGAATCTCTGTCACAATGGGCCATAAGGCTGAGAACGTGCTGGGCAAGGATATGATCGTGTATTCCGCTGCGATCCATGAAGATAACCCGGAAATTCAGGAAGCAGATGCGCGCGGCATTCCGATGATCGAGCGCAGTGTTCTGCTGGGATATATCAGCCGCTTGTACAGCCGCAGTGTGTGTGTGGCCGGTACTCATGGCAAAACTACCACGACCGGTATGATCACCAGCCTGCTGGAGCTGGCCGGTAAGGACCCCGCAGCAGTCATCGGCGGCAAACTTCCCCTGATCGGCGGATACGGCAAAGCCGGAAGCGGCAACCTTATTGTAATTGAGGCATGCGAGTTTGCAGAAACCTTCCTCAAGCTGACTCCGGATATTGCGGTTTTGCTGAACATTGACAACGACCATCTGGATTACTATGGCAGCATGGGTCAGCTCAAGCTGGCTTTCAAGAAGTTTGCGCTAATGGCTCGTCACTTCATCGTAGCCAACGCAGATGACCAGGGTGTTATCCAGGTTATCAACAGCATCGATCGCGATGTGCGCACCTTTGGCATTCAGCGTGGTGCTGATTATCGTGCAACCAATATCCGGGAATATAAGCCCGGTTTTTATGAATTTGACGTGGAAGAGTGGGATAACTATTTTGCACACCTGCGCTTGGGTGCTCCCGGCTACCACAATATTTACAATGCTCTGGCAATGGTCACCTGTGCCCGCATTCTGGGCCTGACCCCTGATGATGCGGAGGCAGCAGCTAAGAGCTTTAGGGGCACCGGCCGCCGTTTTGAGATCTTGGGCGAAGTAAACGGTGTTACCATTGCAGACGACTATGCACACCATCCTACCGAGATTGAGGCAACCCTGAATACTGCCAAGAAGCTGGGCTACAAGAAGGTTTGGGCGCTGCATCAGCCATTCACTTATTCCCGTACCCGTGCGCTGATGGACGACTTTGCAAGAGTTCTGCCCATTGCGGACGAAGTGGTCCTGACTCCCATCATGGGCAGCCGGGAAGTGGATGACGGACAGACTAAGAGCGAACAGCTGGCTGCCAAGATCCCCGGAAGTGTTCTCACTTCCAGCTTGGCCGAAGCTGCACAGTATGTAAAGGAGCATGCACAGCCGGGTGATTTTGTCATCACTCTGGGCTGCGGTGACGTTTACAAGGCCGCTCATATGATCCTGGGCGAGTAATCCCCGCAAAACACAAGACCGAACACCGCGTTTTCCGATTTGGAAAGCGCGGTGTTTTATGTTAAAAAGCAAAAAAGCTCTCCGTTTCCGGCGGATCTACCGGAAACGGAGAGTGGTTCAGGTGTTTAAAAGTCCTACACTGATTTCCAAAGCGGTGTCTACTTTCTGCTGAGCCTCGGGGGAAAGCTGACCGGTGCGTTCCCGCAGACGACTTTTGTCCAGTGTGCGGATCTGCTCCAGCAAAACAATGCTATCCCGTGTCAGACCGCAGCTGCCGCAGGGAATACCTATGTGAGTAGGCAGATGGGTCTTATCCTGCTTTGAGGTGATGGCCGCTGCAATTACAGTGGGGCTGTGCCGGTTGCCCACATCATTTTGTAAGATGAGCACCGGGCGCACGCCGCCCTGTTCACTGCCTACGACGGGACTCAGATCTGCATAAAAAACTTCTCCTCTATGAACTTCCATTTTGGCTGCGCCTCCTGCCGCGTTTGTTGCTTTTACAAGTGTACGTTGAATACTGCTGGCAGTATTCCCCGGCAGACCGAATGCTAATCAAAAAAACAAGGCTTCGACCGGTTTGGTCAAAAGATGTGGAAAACCGGTTGAAACACCGGGCTTTACCCTTGCAAAGGAGAAAAAAGTGTGCTATTATAATTCACATGTAAACGCAACGACAAAGAAAAGTAACCTCGTGTTTTCCACCCAAGAGAGGGGCCTCCCGGCTGAAAAGGTCCTGTGTGAAAAACGACGGCGAAGTTCCCTTTTGAGCGGTTTTGCTGAAAAGTTCCAGTAGGCAAAAACGGACCTGCCCCGTTACAGGCAGTTTTGAGTGTTTGCTTGAAAATCCAGTTATGGAAAGCAAAAATCTGGGTGGTACCGCGGAGCTTACCGGCTTCGTCCCTGTGTTCGTAAAACATGGGGGCGAGGCCGTTTTTTATTTGCCCCCGCCGACGAAAGAGAGGAAAAGCAAATGAAAGAGGCACTGGAACAGATCCGCCTGACTGCGGACGAGCTCATTGCTGCCGCTGAGAGTGAGCGGGCTGTTGATGAACTGCGCGTTCGCTTTTTGGGCAAAAAAGGCGAAGTGACTGCCATTCTCAAGCAGATGGGCAAGCTCTCCGCAGAGGAGCGCCCGGTGATCGGCGCACTGGCAAACCAGGTTCGCGAGGACATCGACGCTCACATCCGTACCCGTATGAAGGAACTGGCTGATGAGGCTATGGCAAAGCGTCTGGCTGATGAAGTCATCGATGTGACTCTGCCCGGCAAGCAGCCGGTACAGGGTGGCATCCACCCCTTCCACCTGGTTCTGAGCGAGCTGAAGGACATCTTCCTGGGCATGGGCTTTGACGTAGTGAGCGGTCCCGAAGTAGAGCTGGACCACTACAACTTTGAGATGCTGAATATGCCCAAGAGCCACCCCGCACGCGATACCCAGGATACCTTCTATATCACTGAAAATATCCTGCTGCGTACCCAGACCAGCCCCTTGCAGATCCGTACCATGGAAAAGCAGAAGGCTCCCATCCGTATTATTGCTCCCGGCCGTGTATATCGTTCGGATGAAGTGGACGCAACTCACAGCCCCATCTTCCATCAGATCGAGGGCCTGGTTGTGGATAAGGGCATCACGTTCAGCGACCTGAAGGGCACTCTGGAAATGTTCATCCAGAAGCTGTACGGTCCTGAGACCCGCGTTCGTTTCCGTCCCCATCACTTCCCCTACACCGAGCCCAGCGCTGAGATGGATATGAGCTGCTTTAAGTGTGGCGGCAAGGGCTGCCCCCTGTGCAAGGGTGAGGGCTGGATCGAGATCCTGGGCTGCGGTATGGTGCATCCCAAGGTTCTGGAAAACTGCGGCATCGACCCCGAAGAATACAGCGGCTATGCCTTCGGCATGGGCCTGGAGCGTATCGCAATGATGCGTTACGGCATCGACGATATGCGTCTTTTGTACGAAAATGACCTGCGCTTCTTGAAGCAGTTCAACTAAAAACAGGGAGGGTATGAAACAATGAAAATGCCATTGGGTTGGGCAAAAGAATTCGCCCATTTTGAGTGCACTCCCCAGGAGTTTGCAGACCGTATGACCATGAGCGGCAGCAAGGTAGAGTGCTGGTCCAGCGAGGCTGACGAAATCAGCAACGTGGTTGTCGGTAAAATTTTAGAGATCGAAAAGCACCCGGATTCCGATCATCTGGTCATCTGCCAGGTTGAGGTTGGCAAGGATGCTCCCGAACAGATCGTGACCGGCGCCTCCAACCTGAAAGTTGGCGACCTGGTTCCGGCTGCTCTGCACAAATCCACCCTGCCCGGCGGTGTTAAGATCACCAAGGGCAAGCTGCGCGGTGTTGCTTCCAACGGTATGCTGTGCAGCCTGGGTGAGCTGGGTCTGACCACCCATGATTTCCCCAATGCCATCGAGAATGGCATCATGGTTCTGGATGAGGAATGGGCTCCCGGCACTCCCATCGTCAAGGCTCTGGGTCTGGACGATGTGACCGTTGAGTTCGAAATCACCCCCAACCGTCCCGACTGCCTGGCTGTTCGCGGCCTGGGCCGTGAGGCTGCCGCTACCTTCGGTGTGCCCTTTGTGGACCATGTTCCCGAAGTGAAGCCCGGTCATGGTGACGTAAACGAGATGCTCACCGTATCGGTTGAAAATACCGATCTGTGCTATCGTTACTGCGGTGCAGTGGTCGAGAATGTCCGCGTTGCACCCAGCCCCCGCTGGATGCGTGAGCGTCTGCGTCAGTGCGGCGTGCGCCCCATCAACAACCTGGTCGATATCACCAACTACGTTATGCTGGAGTATGGCCAGCCCATGCACTGCTTTGACTACAGCTTTGTGAACGGCAACCACATCCATGTACGCAATGCCAAGGAAGGCGAGTCCATCATGACCCTGGACGGCGTGGAGCGTGCACTCTCTCCCGAAATGCTGGTCATTGCAGACGACAAGGCTCCCGTAGCCGTTGCCGGCGTTATGGGCGGCGAGCACAGCGGCACCTACGATTCTACCACTGCTGTGGTATTCGAGAGTGCTATGTTCAACGGTCCCAGCGTGCGTACCACCGCTAAGAAGATCGGTCTGCGTACCGAGTCTTCCGGCCGCTTTGAGAAGGGCCTCGACCCCAACACCTGTAAGCGTGCTCTGGAGCGTGCTCTGGAACTGGTTCAGATGCTGGATGCCGGTGACGTGGTCAACGGCATTGTGGATGTATATCCCGTACCTCGTGAGAACCGCCGCATCACCCTGCGTCCTGCAACCGTCAACACCCTGCTGGGCACCGAGCTTTCCCGTCAGGAAATGGTCGACATTCTGCTGCCTCTGGGCTTTGAGATGGACGGCGACGAAGTGATTTGCCCCACCGACCGCTGGGATATGGAGCGCGACTGCGATATCGCAGAGGAAGTTGCCCGCTATGTGGGTTACAATAAGCTGCCCAGCACTGTTATGAAGGGCATTGCACAGGCTCGTCCTACCGCTCGTCAGGACTTTGATGAACGGATGACCCACACCCTGGCTGGCTATGGTCTGTGGGAGTGTGAGACTTTCTCCTTCTACAGCCGCAAGTGCTTTGACCTCATCAACCTGCCCGAGAACGATCCTCTGCGCAATGTAGTTGAGATCTCCAATCCTCTGGGCGAGGATACCAGCATCATGCGTACCACCGCTCTGCCCAGCCTGCTGGATGTAGTGGCCCGCAACTACAGCGCCCGCGCTGCTGACTGTGCTGTGTATGAGCTGGCAACCGAGTACATTCCCAGCCCCATCGCTCACGAAGTAGCAGACAACGATTTCAACAACTATCCCGCACTGTGTGAAAAACTCGCCGCCGAAGGCAAGACTCCCAGCGATCTGCTGCCCACCGAGAAGCAGTCCATGATTCTGGCCGCTTACGGCAGCCAGTGGGATTACCTGACCATGAAGGGCGTTGTGGAGAAGCTGCTGGCTACTGCCGGTGTGTTCGGCTGGGAGATCCGCCGCACCACTGCTCCTACCTGGCATCCCGGCCGCGCCGGTGAGATCTTTGTCGGCGACGAAAAGATCGGTACTCTGGGTGAGCTGCATCCGGTGGTTTGTGCCAACTACGGCATCAAGGCCCGTGTTCTGGCTGCTACTCTGGATATGGACGCTATCTTCCGCCTGCGCCGCACCGAAGTGCTGTTCCAGCCGCTGCCCCGTCACCCGGCTACCACCCGTGACCTGGCTCTGGTTGCTGACACCGCTGTGCCTGCTGCTGAGATGGTCAAGTGCATCGAGAAGGGTGCCGGCAAGATTCTGGAGAGCGTGACCCTGTTCGACGTTTACACCGGCGAAAAGGTGGGCCAAGGCAAAAAGAGCCTGGCCTACAATCTGGTGTTCCGCGCATCCGACCGTACCCTGACCGATCAGGAAGTTGAAAGCGCCATTGAGAAAATCTTGAAGAACCTCAAGGATATCAATGTAGAACTGCGCAGCTGATTGCTGAAATAAAAAATAACCGCCCCGATCCATGTTCATGTGGATCGGGGCGGTTTTGTTTGAATGGAATGATAAATTCTGCATTTTGCGAATAGAAAAGTATAGTATGAATATGATATAATTCAGATAAGCCAATTATGATAAAAATGTGGACGGTGAGACAAATAGACTGTTTTGAAGTTATTCAATAAGAATAACAAGCAATGTTCGATACAGAAAAGGCAGTATACTACATTCGATACTGCGAATCTTGAAAGGGCGATGCAGTATGAAAAAAACAGAAAATTTGAAACAGAAATGGTTATGGATTGCAGTTGTTGCGTTGTTTCTTGTGATTTTGTTTGTTGTGCTGTATACCCACCAGACGCCGCAGACAGCAAACGATATGACACCCACACAGGCATGTGACTATTTGGACAAAGTGTTTATTCATAAACCAGATGATGTTCCCACCCCAAGCTGTGGAATTACATTGCCGGAAGATATGCCGATGGAATATTTTGAGATGGAAGCAACGGCTTGGTCGCTTGATGGAAATACGAAGATTGATTTATTTGCAGATCAGGATATTAAGCCTGAACCGGGTCGATGGGTGGTATTTGGCAATTTGGAACAGTATTCAAAGGCTACTTGTGTAATGCGTATTAAATGGCAAGACCAGGTTTTTGCAGAAAAGACAGTGAATCTGTTGAACGGTCAAGATATTACGGAATCAAATAGTGAGACTTGATTGTTATAACAAATTCGGTGCGAGTGAAGCTCGAAAGATATGCTTTTGATTCACAGAGCATTATCGGTGAAATAAAAAAGGTGCGGGAGAACACGATCTCCCGCACCTTTTCTATTATAGAAAAAATGAAAAGTTCAGTATGCTGGGTTCAAATGCAGAAATAATGCATTCTGTTATCTTTTCTCAACCGTTCAGTTGAAGGTGTAGTCCCATTCTACGCAGTATTCATCGGGAATGGCGCTGATGTAGTAAGTGGTGCAGAGGGAATAATCCTCGGCATTTTTAAGGTCACAGTATTGGGGCAGTTCCGCCGGATTTTGCGGGACTCGCAGCGTGAACTGATAGACCGGCAGGATATACGGATTAAACGGGCTGCTGTAGTAGATGATCTGCCAGGTGAGCAGATCGTCAACAGAAAGCGGAATCTCAGAGTCGGCCTGTGCCAGCTCTTCTGCAAGCGCCTGTTTTGCGTCTTCCAGACTGCGTACCGGATAGGTACCGGCCTGAGGCGAAGCGGGCAGGTCGGTGAGAGATACACGGCCCAGCTGACCGTCTTCGGTAAGAGAGGCGGAGACCCGCTTGAAAGAATAGTTGAGCAGCTTTTGCTTGATGGAATCCTGTGGCGAACCGGCCTCGTATACAAACGACTCAATGGTGATTTGGCTGGTGTCCGGTTGGCTGGCGGCGTTTTTAAGGCCAATCAAAGAGCCAAACTGCTGGACTGCCAATCGGTTTGCCTGTTCTGCAAGTTTTGGGTCATCAAACTGTCCTTCCAGGGGGTTCCAGGGATCGAACCGATTCAGAGTCAGATTCACTCCGGACGTATTTGTTCGCCAAAGTCGGGTGCCTTCTTTCTGTTCAAAGGTGGCAAGCTCGGGATTGTAAAGCTGCGGGTCCATCAGCATTCCGGATATATAATGGGGCCAGAGCTCCGGATGAGGGTAGCCATCCGGAACTTTCTCCGGCTCATAGGAGGGGAGAAAATCAGGCTCATACAGCAGTGTAAGCCCCATTTGATCGGCCGTTTTCTGCAAGCGCTCGGCCAGTACGATGCTGTTTTCCGGTCCGGCGGGTGCATACCATACGGGCAGCTCTTTGGGCAGCTGGTCGGTGGGCAGATCCTGTGTGGGATTTTGTGTTTTAAAATCGGAAATATCTTTGTAAAAGTCGGTATAAGAGCCGCCGCCCATGCCTTGATTTTCCTGAACCCAGTTGAGTACAGGCAAACCGTTGTGCATGGTTTGATCCATTGATTGGCGGGAAACTTTCACAGAATCCTTGGCAAGAGCAGTGTCGGGCCGGTCACCGGCGTTGGTGCCTTCTTCCGGAGATTCCTGTGCAGTTTCAGGAAACTGATACGCTGCGGCGGCATTGCCGGAGAACAGTTGTGTGCTGATTTTGGGAAGATTCTGTGCGGTGGGAATAACAACCAGCGTCAGCACAGCGGCGGCAGCCATCGGAACCAGTGCCCGGCGGAAGGAAAGAGCGTTCTTCTTTTTCTTTTGGGAGGATTTTTCGGAATTCATCTCGGCGCGGAGTGCGGCCATTTTTTGCAGAGTATCCTGCTCCCAGCCATCCGAAGGAGTTACTTTGTCCATTGCGCTTTTATAAAGTTCATGCTGTTCCATGGTCAAAATTCTCCTTTCAGTTTGTTTTTTAAAAGTTTTCGTCCGCGGGCGAGCTGGCTTAAAATTGTGTTTTGCTTGAGTTCCAGAATTTCCCCGATTTCTGCGGTGGAATAGCCCTCTATGTAATGCAGGTAAATGACCTGCCGATATTTTAAAGGCAGCGTGTTTACCGCTTCCAGAACCGTATGCTCTTCGGCAGAGAAGGGGACGGACAAATGTTCGTCCAATGCATCCGTCCGACTTTGCCAGACGGTGCGGAAGTGACTTTTGCAGCGATTTATGGTACACCGAAGAAGCCAGGCCTTTTGATGTTCTGCATTTTCAAAGGTCGGTTCGGTTTTTAACATGTTCAAGAATACCTCCTGCGCGATGTCTTCGGCGTCCGCCTGGTTTTTTACCATACCGAAGGCAGTGCGGATCACCAGCGGACCATAGACGTGTACGGCCTCTTCTGGAGTCAGGATCGTTGTTGCCAATGCGTCCATCAGCAGCATCTCCTTTCTAATTGGGATACAAATCAGATGTGGCTATTATTGCACGAATGGATGAAAAATGCAAAAAACAGACCGCACAGTGCTAAAAGCTATGCGGTCTGTTTTTAAATTTATTTATTTGTTGGTGGCTTCAAACCAGAAGATCGAACCAACACCCACCGTGCTGGATACACCAAAGTGGAATCCGTGACCCTGCAAAATAGCCTTTGTGATGGAAAGACCCAGACCGGTTCCAACCTTGCCGGCATTTTTACGGCTGCGGTAGTAGCGGTCAAAAATGTGGGGGAGGTCTTCGCTGTCGATGCCGGGACCGTGGTCCTCTACTTCGATGCGGGCACCGCCGTTCGGCAGGGGCTTTGCACGAAGAATAAAGATACCGTCTTCACCCAGATGGTGCATGGCATTGCCCAGCAGGTTGTGCAGGACACGCTCCATCATGGCCGGGTCAGCCAGAACATCACAGGAATCTTCCGGCAGTTCCAGCTTGAGCTGCCAGCCATTCTGAGAACAGGAAGCTTCGTATCGCTGGGCCACTTCTTCACAAAGCTGGCAGATGTTGAACCGCACCAACTGCGGGGTATCGGTTCCGCTGCTTACCTTGGCAAGTTCCATGACGCTGTTTACCAGACCGGAAAGCCGGTCGGTTTCGTCCACAATCACGTTAAGCTGCTCAGTGCGGGCAGCCGGATCATCTCCGGAGATATCCCGCACGGTTTCGGCATAACCCTTGATGAGGGTCAGCGGTGTGCGCAGATCATGGCTTACGTTGGCCAGCAGTTCCCGCTGGAGCTGAGCAGAAGAAGCTACCTGACCGGCCATGTGGTTAAAGTCCTGAGCGAGAACACCGATTTCATCGGTCGGTTCCGCTTCCACACGCACAGTGTAATCGCCTTCGGCCATCTGTCGGGCAGCCTGCGAAAGCTTACCGATGGGCCGGGAGATCCAGCGGCTGAACCACCAGGCACCCAGCATGGAAAGGGCCAGAAGACCGGCACAGATGGCCGGAATCATTCGGCTAAGGACTTTGACCGCCTCATCAATGCGGGCAAGATCCGAAGAAAAGATAACGGTATAACTGTCGTAGGGACCATTTTGCGCCATTCGGCCAACCACCATTTGCCGGGCACCGCTTTCGGTGGTGACCAGCTTTTGAAGGGTCCCGTTTTCACTTTCCCGCAGCTGACGGCGCAGAGAAACCATGATTTCGGTATCCGAGACCCAGGGGCGTCCGTCCGGCTGCTGACTTCGGTTGGAGAAAACAGAGAATACGTCCTGACCGGATTCGTGCAGCAGACAAGGGTGCAGACCCTCATAATAATTGACCCATCGCAGGGAACTGTCGGAAATATCCACACAGCAGTTCAGATGATTGAGCGTTCCGTTTTTAAACGATTGGTTTACCTGCTCCCAGAACTCCCGATTCAAAGTAGGCTTGGGTGCGAATGGGAAAGGCCGGGTGCTGATGGGTTCCGAGTAGGATTCGATCATCTCCACCAGCTGATCGGTATGATGCGAAAGCTGATTGTAGATGTAGTACTGATACAGGGGGTCCATGAATTCGGCGGTGAGCCACCACACCAGACCCAGCAGAAACAGACCCGTCAGCATAAAAAGGGCCATCAGCCGATGCTGAATGCTGACAAAGCGCTTATGCCGTTTTGGATTTGTCTGTGTTGTCAATGAAATACGCTCCTTATTTTACTGCGTCCGGATCAAACTTGTAGCCGATGCCCCAAACTGTGATGATTGCATCCCGGTAGCGTCCCAGATGACTCCGCAGCATTTTTACATGGGTATCAACGGTTCGGTCTTCCCCGTAATAGTCATAATTCCAGACCTTTTGCAGAATGCGTTCCCGGCTCAGTGCAAGACCGCGGTTGGCAGCAAAAAAGACCAGCAGGTCGAATTCTTTGGGGGTCAGAACGACTTCGCTGCCGTCCACCGTGACCTGGTGTCCTGCCTGATCGATGCACAGACCGCCGAAAGTGAAAACATCTTCGGCCGGTTCCGAGTGCTGCATGGTGCGATTGAGCACGGCTTTGACACGGGCCACCAGCTCCCGGGGGCTGAACGGCTTGACCACATAGTCATCGGCACCGTTTTCCAGACCTTCCAGTTTGTCGTATTCTTCGCTGCGGGCGGTGAGCATGATGACCGGGGTGGTAATCTTGCGTTTGCGCATTTCTTTAAGGCAGGTCATACCGTCCATGAAGGGCATCATAATGTCTAAGATCACCAGGTCAATGCCGCCCAGAGAGAGCAGAGCCAGAGCTGCACTGCCGTCACCGGCCTGGGCGCACTCATAACCTGCGTGTTCCAGATGAGTCGAAATAAGCTCCCGGATGCGGGGCTCGTCGTCTACAATCAAAATTTTAGCCATAACAAATCCCTCTCTGTATATCACATTCGAATAATCAGTTTTTTATTTTTATTATACTAATTTTAAGAAGAGAATGTGGAAAAAGTGTGAAAGTCCTAAAAATACATTGTTAAAAATCAGCAGTTGCTGAAAATCACGGCCGGTGGTACAATGAAAAAATCAGGAGGTTTTAAAGCGAAATGACAGAGTTTTTGTTTGTGCTGGCAGTGCTTGTACTGCTGGTTTTATTTTTAGTCAGGCCCGGTCGGGTCGATCCCATGCAGGAAGCAAAATTTCGGGGCCGCAATTTTGCACATCGGGGACTGTATACAAAAGATCAGAAAGTTCCGGAGAACAGTCTGACTGCTTTTGAAAATGCAGCGGCTGCCGGTTACGGAATCGAGCTGGACGTGCAGCTTTCCAAAGATGGGGAAGTGGTGGTGTTCCATGATGACACGCTGGATCGGGTGACCGGAACAGCGGGCCGGGTGGATCACTTTTTGCTGGAAGAACTCAAAAAAATGCCTCTTTTTGGAACAGATCAGCGCATTCCGCTGTTCCGTGAAGTATTGGAAACCATCAACGGTCGGGTGCCGCTGATTGTAGAATTCAAGACAGGGCCTCGAAATCGGGAGCTGTGCAAAAAAACATGGGAACTTTTGCAGGAGTATGCGGGCGATTTTTGCGTGGAGAGCTTTGATCCCCGAATTGTTGGCTGGTTTAAATCCAATGTTCCGCATATTTTGCGGGGTCAGCTGGCCTGCGGATACCGGGACTACAAACGCAAAACATTTGCGTTTATCGGCAGCCGGATGCTGTGCAATTTTCTGGGACGTCCGCAGTTTATTGCCTGGGGATCGGATCGAAAAAACTGCATGGTCCGTCTGTGTGAGGCATTTGGTCCGGTAAAGATCCGCTGGAACACCCGGGACCCACAGGCTGCCCCAGACATTGAACAGGAATATGATGCAGTAATTTTCGAACACTATGCACCTTCTCCTGAATATAACAAAGAATGATAAAAATGAGGCAGAGCAAAAACGGAATGCTCGGTGGAAGAAAATAAAAAAGCGGAGTGTATCGAAATTTTCGACACACTCCGTTTTTGTTATATAACTGCCCGATAAACTGAAATCTGTTGAACTGAAACACTCATTTGAATTCGGATTTTTTGACTGTGATTTTAAACATCAAAAAGTGTTCTGAATCAGCCGCACCAAAATGACTTGCTAAAATTGGGCATTCTTCCATAAATCTCTGTTTCAAAGAAATGTCATTGCATTCTTCTGCAATTCCTGTAATTCTTAGCCAAGCTCTGCTTCCTTCTTTTTGGGCAATAATCTGCATGTTTCCATTGGCTCTTAACTGTTTATGTGCCTCATTCCCATCATGGGTTGAGATATATAAGTTGTCTCCAATTTCCATTATTGCACCAAAAGGTCTGCAAGCAGGAAAACTACCATTTATCGTTACAACAAAAAAACACTTGCAATTCTTTATAAACTCATATTCTTTACTCAATTTTAATTACCTCTGCAGATTTCTATTTTCGTTTTGTCGTGAATTGTAATATAGGTGAGAACGAAAAGCAATGCAGTTTCTCTGTGTCACCTTTACAAACAGTGCAATCGTTAGGCACAAGTTTCTAAGATCTTTGGAATAAGAATAGAAATTCGTTCGGCGCAGTGGATTTCCAAAAGAAACCTTTTTGAATATCATCAAAAAATATGTATATGAAAGAGGTCTTGGCTGATCGGTTTGTTTAATACTTGCTGATGGGCAGGTTTTCGTCATCCACACCCGGCTCAATCGCTTTGATGACCACAGGATAAGAAATATCATCGTTGACCTTGACCTGAATGGTTTCGCCTACCTTGTGGCCGAACACGGCCTGACCAAGGGGGGATTCCTTGCTGATGTAGCCGTCATCTGCATTGACGCGCAGGGTGGTTACCAGCTGGACTTTCATTTCTTCTTCGTCTTCGGGCAGATACAAAGTGATGTGGTCGAACAGACCCACCTGACCGGCGGCATGGTCGGTCTTAACCACTTTTGCGGTGCGGATCATTCGCTCCAGATACCGGATGCGGCTGCTGTTGCGGTTTTGTTGACGTTTGGCTTCTTTATATTCAAAGTTCTCGCTCAGATCGCCAAAAGAGCGGGCATACTGTACATCTTTGATGAGTTTGGGGCGCAGGACCAGATTCCGGTAATCGATTTCTTCCTGCATTTTTTTAATGTCCACTTCGGTCAATTCATCGTACATGACGCTGCCTCCTGTTTTGTTTGGCAGACGCATCTGCGGTGCTGCCGATCTTTTCCCATTATACGCTTTCGGTTCGGCCGGTGCAAGGAATAAACCCATTCCCCGGTGAATAGTGATAGAGTGAACTCCAGATTGAAAACAGGGAGGGGATTGGATGTTTGTATTGACTCTTGGCAAAAGCGGGCTCAAACGGCTGGGTGCGGTGGCGGTAGCCGGTGTAGCTCTGGCCGGAGCGGTGTTTGCGGCGGGAAGCTTCTGGAAAGGTGATACGGCTTCGCCCACAGCGGCACAGCCGGAAGCGGAAACCAAAACCGAAGCCGAACAGGCCGGACCGAACCCGGCGGAAATGAAAATTGAAAATACCGAAGGGCTGGATCAGTTTTTCAAGGCTTACGGATTGGAAATGGATCTGGCCGACACACTGGTGGATAAGGTGAAGATTCCCCGCAAGTGGGACGAGAGTTTTTCTGCCTTTAACACAGTGGTCAAAGAGAGCGGTCTGGATTTGGAAAAATACAAGGGCCGTACAGTGGAAAAGTGGATGGTATTCTGTCCCGGAAAGAGTACCGGTGACCAGAAAACCTATGGTGTTGTGCTGGTTTACAAACAGCAGCCGGTAGGCGCATATCTGGTATATAAACCGTCCGGTGAGGTGACCGGTCTTGCTCCGGCGGCTCAGACGGCTGCCCCGCTTACCGAGCAGGAGGCACAGGAGACTTCTGCCGAGTTTGGATCGGATGCACAGGTAGTTGGAACGACTGAACAGCCGGCATCTGCGGAGCCTGCGGAAGAGGATGCCGCAGTTCTGGCAGAGCTGGAAACCATGCTGGCCGCTGCCGGTGCGGAACCGGTGGAGTAAACATTGAAAAAAGCAGGGGACCCCGTTCACGGCATAAACGCCGGGAGCGGGGTCCTTATTTGGGGAAAGGGAGGTTAGTCAATAACGGTTTTGGTACGGCCGATGCCAACCACGCTGGCGGTGATCTTTTTCCAGGTATTGCAGCCGCAGATGCCGTCTGCGGTCAGACCTACCCGACGCTGATAGCCCTTGAGGGCGTTTTCGGTGTTGGCACCGAATTTTCCGTCCAGGGTGCGGGTGGAGTAGCCCAGCGCATTCAGCGCATCCTGGAGGATGAGCACATAGGTGTTCACATTGCCCCGGCGCAGAGTGGGATATCCGGCGGTGGTTCCGGGACAGGCCGGACGGCCATACCGGCGGTCAAAGTGGACCCAGGTGGGGGTCATGCTCTGCGGCTCCACATAGCCCCAGACTCCAGCGTTTGTGGCGGCTCTCCAGATGGCGTTGCGTGCTGCGCTGCCCTGACCCTGGCCTACGTCGAAGGCGACACCGGCATAGTGCTGGCTGCGGGTTCCGTGGCCGCCCTCCCAGATGCGCTTGAACGCATAGCCTACATGAATGCCCTTGCCGTAGGTGCGGCGGGTCAGGTTCCAGGCTTCCATCGCTGCTGTGGTGGTCCAGAGCACCGAGCTGCCGCTGGAACCCCGGAACTCTTTTACTGTAATGGTGTTTGCATAGGTGTAGGGCATGGGGTCATTTTCATTCAGCCGATAGGTCATCATCTGGTTGTTGTATGAATCGTACACAAAGATTTTAGCCATGATTTGTCTCTCCTTTTGTCTGTTGATTTTGGCAATCGACGCAGTGACCGGAAGGTCCGATGCGGAAAAACAGCCGGTCCCAGCTTTCCCGCTCCACAATACCGGTTACCCGCATGGATTCACTTTGCTGAAACGCTTCCACAGCGGTGCGGGTCTCATTTCCAAAAATGCCGTCTTCGGCAAGATAAGCAGGCTCGCAGTAAAAAGCAGCCAGTTGATTCAATCCCTGCTGGAGTTGCATGACAGAACCGCCGATACTGCCGATTCCGGTTACTGTTTCGGGATAGTCGGTATTGGCTGCTTCGGTAATGGCTTCACTGCCGCCGGCAGCAAGACTTGAAAAGGTGGAAACAAGACCGTTCCAGTCAAATTCATCCAGATCGCCGGTGACCGGGAGCTGGAATTCCTGCTGCCAGCTTTCCACCGCCAGACGGGTCTTTTCGCCAAAGATTCCGTCGACCTTTTCGGGTGGATTAACGGATTCGTAGAAATAGGCAATATAGCGCAGCAGATACTGGACAAAAGCCACCTCTCGGCCTTCGGCACCTTCTGAGACCACATAGCCGGGCCAGGGGAGCAGGTCAAATACATGGATGAGACCGCTGTCTGCCCGAAGAATCTGGCTGCGGTCATAAAGGGCTTTCCAGGTGGCGGGTCCAATCACACCGTCTGCATTCAAACCTTCCAGCCGTTGGAAGGCAGAAACAGCCTGTGCTGTGGCCGCACCGTAAATGCCATCAATGACAACACGGGGAATCGAGTCGTAATAGGCGGCCATGAGTACCAGATAATACTGAGCTTCCCGAACCGAACGGCCGGTGCTGCCGATTCGGAGCGGAGTGCCGGGATAGACGCCGGGGCGCTGGTTGGGGGAAAGCAGCTGGTTGGTCACATCAGCATAGACCTGATACAGTTTTTCCCAGGTGACGGGCCCGATCACGCCGTCGGCTGTAAAACCGAATTCCCGCTGAAATGCCCGCACAGACCGCTCGGTACCGGCACCGAAAATGCCGTCTACCGTCAGCGAGGGAATGGTGGAGTAGTTGGTTGCAATGATGCGCAGCCAGAACTGTGCCCGGCGTACGCTGTCGCCCCGGCTTCCGTTGCGAAGCGGACGGCCCGGGTAGCCGTTGGAGCTCTGGTTGGTATCGTTTTGCAGACTCTGGTACTGGACATAGATGGCATCCCAGGTGACCCGTCCAACCACACCGTCTACTGTCAGGCCGTTCAGCCGCTGGAAGTCCCGCACAGCTCGCTCGGTACCGGCACCGAAGATGCCGTCCACACTGAGACCCGACAATTCGGGGGTGAATTCAGCCAGCCGGTCCAGCCAGAACTGGATCTGCGTTACAGGGTTGCCCCGGTCGCCTCGGCGCAGTGGACTGCCCGGATAGTTGGAACCGGTAAGGGTCTCCTGACTGCCGGTGGGCTTTTCGCCCTCGCTGGTCAGTTCGGCCAAATCCTTGACACTCACATAAATATAGCTGATTTTGTACCAGGTGGCACGTCCGACTACACCATCCGGCGTAAGACGGAACTGCTTCTGGAATGCAATCACGGTTTGCCGGGTTTTTTCGCCGAAGATGCCGTCGGTTCCGGGCTGTCCCATAAAGGGATAATCTTTGACGATGCGGGTCAGCTGCCGCTGTAAAATGCGTACATATTTACCGGTGTCGCCCTTGCGCAGAGGCGTGCCGGGATAGCTTTCCGGAATCGCTTCAATGTTGTTGGTGCGCACGATTTCGATGTTGCTGCCGTAGTAATATTTCAAAATCTGCAAAGCGTCTTTGCCCTCACGGGCCCGGTCCACTGTGCCCCACTGTTTCATTCCCTTGCAGGTTACCTGCTTGCCGTCGCAGTATTCGGTGTAGTAGGGCTCAATGGTTCCAAAGCGGCGTACATAGGTGTTGAAAATCTCATCGGTGATTTTTTCCATCACCGAGAAGATGGTCCGGTCGTGGACATAATACTGGTCGTAGCTGGTGGAATTGGTGATGGTGTAGTTGTAACCTTTACTGGGATACCACTCGGTGAATATCCGGTTGAGCGCAAGGCTGATTTGGGCATGGATGTTGGCCCGAAGTGCAGCATCCGGCCAGGTGGGATAAACTTCACTGGAAGCTACATTTGCGATGTAGCGCCGGAAACTGACCGTTACATTTTTTGCACTGGCGGCGGGTTTGCCCAGATGCACGGTGATTTTTTGCGGAATGATCGGAAATTCCAATACGCGAGGCTCACAGATTTCACGCGTACCCTGACTGGATGGGTCCTGTGCCTGATACAGAGAGTGAGGCGGAATATCAAAGTCCCGAGCCTGGGGGTCGGGGGCACCTCTGCGCTGAATGGGGAGCATCTCCAGCAGTGCCACGGCGGTTTGGTCGGCAAAGACCTGAACGCCGGTGATGTGTACCGTCTGGTAGCCTTTTTTTTCGGCGGTGATATTCCAGACACTGTAAGGTCGGATGTTGTTGTTTTCGTCCAGAGAAAGCGCTTTGTCCGGCGCAGGCAGACAGCGCTCTACTGCCTGGCCCTGATCGTCGGTAACAAAGCGCCGGCAGCCCGCATGTTCATCTTCACCCGTGAGTGTGATATGAACGCCGGCTACCGCCGCACTTTCCCGTGCGGCGAAGCTCTGAACCTGTAAATTACCGGTTGACATAGCAAAACTCCTTTCCGTTTTATGGAAATTGAGATCGGTTTGTAACCAGTTTATTCCAGCGGAGAATGGGATGTTCCACTTGGAATTTTTTCGAAATTGTACTATACTTTAGATAATAAAAAACCATCGAAAAGGGGTTCGAAAATTATGACTTATTCGTTTGAAAATGAATTTTTAAAAGTAACCGCTGACACCCACGGTGCCGAGCTGGTAAGCGTTGTAAACAAAGAAACCGGCGCTGAGATGATGTGGAATGCAGATCCGGAAGTATGGAACCGTCATGCACCCGTTCTGTTTCCGTACTGCGGCAATGTAAAGAACCATGAGTTCAAGCTGGACGGCAAGACCTTCACCGGCGGCCAGCACGGCTTTATGCGTGATATGGAGCATACCTTTGCAGGTGTGGAAGGCAATACCATGCATTTTGTCTTTGAAGCAAACGAAGACAGCCTGGCCCGCTTCCCCCGCAAGTTCCGTTTTGAGACCATTTACACCCTGGAAGGCCGCTGTCTGACCCACACCGTTAAGGTAACCAACATGGACGAGCAGAATCTGCGCTTCGGCCTGGGCTATCATCCCGGTTTTGCATTCCCCTTTGACGATGCACACAAGACCGAGGATTATGAGCTGCGCTTTGACGTACCGCAGACCCCCATTGTCCGCGAAAATGAGAGCGAAGGCCCGAATGCAGGTTTTGTGAGCGATCGTACTTATGCTATGGTTGAGAACAGCGCTGTAATTCCTCTGAATGACCGCATGTTCGACAACGATTCCATGGCTATGAGCCAGATGACCGCAAAGACCCTCTCCATTGTGGAGAAGGATACCGGCCGCAAGGTTGTTGTAAACATCGAGGGCTTCCCCTATGTGCTGCTGTGGAGCAAAGGCGGCCTGGATGCTCTGAAATTTATCTGCATCGAGCCCTGGTACAGCCTGCAGGATGTCTGCAATGCAACCGGCGACTGGAACGACAAGGCATGCGCCGCTGATTTGAAGCCCGGCGAGGAGTGGACCAGCAATCTGGCCATGACCTTTGACCGCTGATTGAAACGAAAGGAAATTTTTGCCCATGCGGGAAGTAACACCCTTTGAGATCCGTACGGCCCAGGTTCTGGGCCTTGACGGAGTAGACAAGCTGAAGAATGCCCATGTGATCCTGTTCGGTCTGGGCGGAGTGGGCGGCTATGTGGCCGAAGCTCTGGCTCGTGCCGGTGTGGGTCACCTGACACTGGTGGACGGAGATACCGTAGCCGAATCCAATCGGAATCGGCAGATCCTGGCACTGACGGATACAGTCGGACGCTCCAAAGCACAGGTGGCAGCCGAACGAATCAAAGCCATCAATCCGGACTGCAATGCAGAACCGCGGGATATGTTCTATCTGCCGGAAAATGCCGACAGTCTGCCCTTTGAAGGTGCAGATTATGTGGTGGATGCGGTGGATACCGTGACCGCAAAACTGGGAATCATCGGCCGTGCTCAAAAAGCAGGCGTGCCGGTCATCAGCTGCATGGGAACCGGAAACAAAATGCATCCGGAACTGCTGCGTCTGTCCACTCTGGAAAAAACCGAGGGCTGTCCTTTGGCTCGTGTTATGCGTCGGGAATGCCGTCTGCGTGGATACAAAAATGTTCAGGTGGTGTTTTCTCCCGAAACGCCGGCACCTGCAAGGTTACAGGGCGAATCCGGTAAAAACGGAAGCCGTATGGCTCCGGGCAGCCTGAGCTTTGTACCGGGTGCTGCCGGACTCATCATAGCGGGAGCTGTGATCCGTGCCATCAGCGGCGTGGAAGAAAATTAAAATTCAATTGCGGTAAAAAACAACTCTATAATTTATTGCACAGATAACCGGTCAAATCGATCTGTTTTTTCGAAAAAAGTCAGGCATTGGAATTTTCCAATGCCTGACTTTTTATGGTTTATATATACCGAAAATCAATACCCCAGTTCGGCTTTTCTCTTTCGGAACTTTTCGATCACTTCGGCATAGGCCGGATCGTTCATATAGTCGATGGTTTCTTCCGGGTTTTTCTTTAGGTCAAACAGCAGTTCCGGCGCATCTTCGCCATAATACTGATATTTAAGATCGTCCCACTTAATCATCAGCTGATAGCCGGCAAACTGAGAAATCGACTCGTTGTTCCATCCCTAATTTTTGCCCTCCATCAACGGAACAAGGCTGCGGCTTTCCAGCCCATCCGGTACAGGAAGTTCGGCCATTTCGCACATGGTGGCAAACAGGTCACACAGGTTTACGTTTTCGTGAACAATGCGATGACCAAAACATTTGGGCCAGCGAATAACCAGCGGCACCTTGGCACTGCCCTCATAGAATTTCTGTTTTTCCCAAACACCGTGTTCACCCTGCATTTCGCCGTGGTCGGTAGTATAAATAATGATCCAGTCATCCAGATTTTCGCCCACATCTTCAAGGGCCTTCATCACCCGGCCAAACTGTCTGTCCGATTCCTCAACCATAGCATAATAAGCAGCAGTGGCACGGCGAATCTCCCGCTCAGAAGCATCCACGCCGGCTTTTATCCGGTGGGGGGTCATGGCAGGATGGTCAAAGGTGATCTCTTCAATGAAAGGCTCCACCCGGTTAAGATAATACTGGAACAGTTCTTCATCGGCCAAATAGGGATAATGAGGCTTTAAAAGGCTTACTTTCAGCAAAAGAGGGGCTTTTCTCTGTTCACGGTCGTACCAGGCATCATTAAAATGACGCTGAATGTAACGTATGGCACCATCCACCGTATAATCGTCCTGATCTCTTACCGGTCCCCAGCCAATGGAAGCGCGTTTTACTTCCTTCACCTGTGTCCACTTTACATCAGAAGTGGATACAAAGCACTCTTTAAACGACAGAGCGTCTTTTCCTTCGATGAATCTGGGGGACACTTCCGGTTCCATGCCGATACGTCTGGTCCAGCCCTGCATCTGATCCTGTCCGTAATGATGCAGCTTGCCGCAGGCTACCGTGGCATAGGCATAGCGGGAGAACCAGCGGGAAAAAGTCATATAGCCCGGTGTCAGGTCATCCCCGTATACATTGCATCCGCAGGCTTTGGAATACTGGCCGGTCATCATGCACTGACGGGCGGGAATACAAATAGGGGAAGGGGTGTATGCATTATCAAATACCACACCGGATTGAGCCAAACGATCCAGGTTAGGCGTACGGATTACCTTATTGCCGGAAAACCCTGTTACGCTTGCACGGTTCTCATCACACATAAGAAACAAAATATTCGGTCTTTTGAAATAAATCAACTCCTTTAACACGGTAATACAGCATTTATCTACAGTATAACACGTTAAAACAAAAATCCAAATAAAAAAACAGACCCTGTATAAACAAGGCCTGAACTGCCCCCAGCTTGTATAGACAGTACAAAAAGCCCCTCTCGTGTAGTGATTATCCTACACGAGAGGGGCTTTTATCGATTGTCCGTTTTTACTGGACCGATTCATATAGCACCGGGGTGCTGTTTTATTGAATTAGTAAGCCTTGCCCCAGTAAACCATCTTCTTTGCGGGCTTGCCGCAGATGGGGCATACGCCGGAGATCTCTTCCTGCTCGAAGGGCATGCAGCGGCTGGACAGACCAGCCTCTTCCTTCATCTTCTCCTCGCATTCCAGATCGCCGCACCACATGGTCTTGATGTAGCAGTTCTTGCCCTCAGACAGCTTCTTCACTTCATCCATGGTGGTGGCGGTGAAGGTGCGGTTCTCGCGGTTTTCCAGAGCGCGGTTGTAGATGTTCTGAGCCAGCTCGTTCAGCAGGCGGGGAATCTCGGTTTCCAGATCATCCAGGCTGACGAAGTACTTCTCACGAGTATCGCGGCGAACCAGAACACACTGATTCTTCTCGATATCCTTGGGACCGATTTCCAGACGGAGGGGAACACCCTTCATTTCCCACTGGCTGAACTTCCAGCCGGGGCCGTAATCGGAGTCGTCCAGCTTGACGCGGGCAAACTTGGAGATGCGCTCAGACAGCTCTTCAGCCTTCTCGGAAACGCCGTGCTTGTGAGTAGCGATGGGAACAATGACTACCTGATAAGGTGCGATAGCGGGAGGCAGGATCAGGCCGTCGTCATCGCCGTGAGTCATGATGATGGCACCAACCAGACGGGTGGAAACGCCCCAGCTGGTCTGGAAGGGATGCTGCAGCTTGTTGTCACGGCCGGCAAACTGAACGCCGAAAGCACGGGAGAAGCCGTCGCCGAAGTAGTGGCTGGTACCGCTCTGCAGAGCCTTGCCGTCGTGCATCATAGCCTCGATGGTGTAAGTAGCTTCAGCACCGGCAAACTTTTCCTTGTCGGTCTTCTTACCGCGAACAACAGGGATCATCAGGTCCTGCTCGCAGAAGTCTGCGTACAGGTTCAGGATCTGCAAAGTCTCATCCTTTGCTTCCTGCTCGGTCTCGTGGATGGTGTGGCCTTCCTGCCACCAGAACTCACGGCTGCGCAGGAAAGGACGGGTGGTCTTTTCCCAACGAACCACGCTGCACCACTGGTTGTACTTCATGGGCAGATCACGCCAGGAGTGCAGTACATGTGCGAAGTGGTCGCAGAACAGGGTCTCGCTGGTGGGACGAACGCACATGCGCTCTTCCAGCTGCTCGCCGCCGCCGTGGGTGACCCAGGCTACCTCAGGAGCAAAGCCCTGAACGTGGTCCTTCTCCTTCTGGAGCAGGCTTTCAGGAATAAAGATGGGCATTGCAACGTTCTGATGGCCGGTGGCCTTGAACTTGCCGTCCAGAATGTGCTGGATGTTTTCCCAAATAGCATAGCCGTAAGGACGCAGGATCATGCAGCCCTTAACGGTGGAGTAGTCCACCAGCTCTGCCTTGAGGCACACGTCGGTGTACCACTGGGTAAAGTCCTCATTAATCGGGGTAATCGCTTCTACAAGCTTTTTCTTCTGTTCGCTCATGAAAAACTGAATCTCCTTCCACCAAAAAACAAGCCCCCGATTAACCGGGGGCCAGAAAATCGAAAAAACAGGATCAATCCTCGGAACCGGCGCCGTTCTCTTCGATGTAACGAACTACATCGCCTACGGTGCGCAGGTTTTCTACTTCCTCATCGGGAACTTCAACGCCGAACTCGTCTTCCAGATTCATAACCATATCAACGATGTCCAGGCTGTCTGCGTCAAAATCGTCCAGGATGTCGCTCTCCATGGTGATCTTCTCTTCGTCAATGCTCAGCTGTTCTGCGAGCAGCTGAGAAATCTTTTCAAAAGTATCCATAGTAAAAAAACTCTCCTATTCGGTGTCGCGCAAAGGGCGGCATAAAGTTGTCTATCTATGTTTATATCTTATATGCGGGGGCTTGTCAAGGCCAAACCCGAAGTTTTTTCTTGTGCAAAGAGCAAAGGGGGACTATAATGAAAAAAAGAAGAAATCTGCGGCACATAACCGCGGGAAATGGAGGACGACTGTGACTTTGAAATTTACCAAGATGCACGGATGCGGCAACGATTATATTTATGTGGATTGTTTTGAAAAAACTCCCGAGAATATTCCGGAGCTGGCAAAAAAACTTTCGCGCCGCCATTTTTCGGTCGGTGCAGATGGTTTGATTTGTATTTGTAAGAGTGATGTGGCTGATGGCCGGATGCGGATGTACAATGCAGACGGAAGTGAGAGCCCCATGTGCGGCAACGGTGTGCGCTGTGTGGCACAGTGGCTGTATGACCACGGCCGTGCCGGTGAAGAGGCAAGCGTGGAGACAGGCGACGGCATCAAAACCATGCGCCGTATGGGCGACAACGAATGGCAGGTAGATATGGGAACGGCCCGGTTCGATCCCGCTCAGGTTCCGGTGCAGGGAATGGGCGACGAGCCGGTGATTGACAAAGAGCTGATGATCGGCGGCCGTGCTTACAAGGTAGCCTGTGTGTCGATGGGAAACCCCCACTGCGTAACGGTTGTGAAGGATGTAGCCGCTGTTGAAATCGAAAAGCTGGGTCCTGCTTTTGAGCATCACTCGGTATTCCCGGTGGGCGTGAACACCGAGTTCATCCAGGTGCTGAATCCCACGCATATCAAGATGCGCGTTTGGGAGCGGGGCAGCGGTGAGACCTTTGCCTGTGGTACCGGTGCCTGTGCTGTGGCTGCGGCCTGTGTGGCACGCGGCCTGTGCCAGCCGGATACCGATATCCGCATTGATCTGGTGGGCGGCACTTTGACCATTCGGGTGGATCGGGACTGGCGGGTCTTTATGACCGGCCCGACTGAGACGGTCTGTGAAGGCGAAGCCTATATTTGATAAAATAATAAGAAATGGCGGTACTGCAACCAAAGCAGTACCGCCATTTTTATTGATCTTGAGAAGCGTTTGTTTCCGGAGAATCCGGAGTTTCAGATTCTTTGTGGCGAAGACAGATCTTTTGTGCTTTTTCAAAAGCGGAAATTTCATTTTCACTGCCCCATGCAGGAACGAAAAGAAATTTTCGAATGGCAAACAGCAGACCAATGCTCAGAACTACCAGAAAATTTTCAACCGGAGTGGTATGACTGACGATCATGTCACGGGCAATGGTGAACAGAATGACCTCCAGCGCCGACCCGGGAGTATGTTTGCAGAGCAGTTTGAGCGCTTCCACGCCAATGACCAGCACAAACAGGGCTTCCAGATATTCGTGAAACACATCAATGTGGTGAATGGAGACCTGCAGGGTGAACAGAGTGGGGATGAGCTGAAGGATGCTGATGCCCAATGCAATGGTGAGCAGGATCGCCAGAACGATTTCCAGAAAAGTTGCAGCGTTGGAAAGATAAACACGGATTTTCCACTTGATGGGGGAGTTGGATGAGCGATTCAAGACAGCACTTCCTTTCAAAAAAAGAGAATCGAAATTTTGGAATCAACAATATTATAATAGCATTGAAAAAAATTGGATGTAAATACTTTGTTATTACCAAAATTTGGGCTGTCTTTTTAGATGAATAAACAAGATTTTGTTTAAATCGCAATAAGAATAAAAAAGAGGCAGGTACAGCAACAGCGGAATATTTGTCTGATTGCATGGCCCTGGTATTCCACAAAAAATTAAGGGCGGGTGGAATATAAAAAAATCCCCGACAGCAAAAGCCGTCGGGGATAAAAAACAAACTTACAGGATGATGCTCTTACCGGTCATTTCCTCGGGCTGAGGCAGATCCATCAGCTTGAGCATGGTGGGAGCGATGTCAGCCAGAACGCCGCCCTCACGCAGCTGTACGTCGCCAGCGCCGGCAACCAGGAAGGGAACCGGGTTGGTGGTGTGAGCGGTGAAGGGAGCGCCATCAGCTTCGGCCATCTGGTCAGCGTTGCCGTGGTCAGCAGTCAGCAGAACCTGACCGCCAGCAGCCAGAACAGCGTTGATAACCTTGCCTGCACACTCGTCAACAGCTTCAACAGCCTTAACAGCAGCGTCGAACACGCCGGTATGACCGACCATGTCGCAGTTTGCAAAGTTCAGGATGATAACGTCATACTTGCCGCTTTCGATGCGAGCTACGCACTCGTCAGCAACTGCATAAGCGCTCATTTCGGGCTGCAGGTCGTAAGTTGCAACGGAGGGGCTCTTGATCAGAGCGCGATCCTCGCCCTCGAAGGGAGCTTCCACGCCGCCGTTGAAGAAGAAAGTAACATGAGCGTACTTCTCGGTCTCGGCAATACGCAGCTGGGTCTTGCCCTGGCTTGCCAGGTAAGCGCCCATTACGTTGTTCAGGCTCTGGGGCTTGAAAGCAACGTCTACGTTGGGCATTGTTGCGTCGTACTGAGTGAAGCAGACATAGTTTACGGGGAAGCGGCCGTTGCGGCGCTCGAAGCCATTGAACTCGTCGTCCACCAGGGTACGGGTGATCTCACGGGCACGGTCGGGGCGGAAGTTGAAGAAGATCACGCTGTCGCCCTCAGAGATGCGGCCGCCCTCGCAGGTAACAGAGGGAACCACGAACTCGTCGGTTACGCCTTCAGCGTAGCTCTTTTCCATGATCTCAGCAGGAGTGCCGTGGTTGCCTTCGCCGTAAACAAAAGCAGCATAAGCCTTTTCTACACGGTCCCAGCGGTTGTCACGGTCCATTGCGTAGTAACGGCCGACAATGGAAGCAATTTTGCCAACGCCCAGCTCATCCAGCTTTGCCTGCAGCTGCTCGATGTAGCCCTTACCGGAATCGGGAGCAACGTCACGGCCGTCCATGATGGCGTGAACGTACAGATTCTGAACGCCCATCTCTTTAGCCAGATCCAGCAGGCCGAACAGGTGGTTGATGTGGCTGTGAACGCCGCCGCCGGACAGCAGACCCATCAGGTGCAGAGCCTTGCCGGTTTCAGCTGCGGTACGCATTGCATTAGCAATGGCTTCAACTTCGCCCAGCTTGCCATCTTCGATGGTCTTGGTGATGCGGGTCAGCTCCTGATAAACGATGCGGCCTGCACCGATGTTGGTGTGGCCAACTTCGCTGTTGCCCATCTGGCCGTCAGGCAGACCTACGTCCATGCCGGAAGCACCGATGGTGGTATAGGGATAGCTGGCAAACAGCTTGTCCAGGTTGGGCGTGTTGGCGGCTACAATGGCGTTGTTCTGAGGCTTCTCGGGAACCCAGCCAAAACCGTCCAGGATGCAAAGCATAAGAGGTTTCTTAGACATGTTTGTACTCCTTTTATTAGGATAAAGTAAAGCCGCGCCGTCCGCCCAAGGGGCAAAGGGCGACGCGGCAGATGAATCGGGAAAAGCTTACTTGCTAGCAGCGGTAACCAGAGCAGCAAAGTCGCTTGCCTTCAGAGCAGCGCCGCCGATCAGGCCGCCGTCAACGTCGGGCTTAGCCAGCAGCTCGTCTGCGTTTGCGGGCTTCATGCTGCCGCCGTACTGGATGGTGGTAGCGGTTGCAACAGCTTCGCCGTACAGCTCGCCCAGAACCTTGCGGATTGCAGCGCAAACTTCCTGAGCCTGCTCGCTGGTAGCGGTCTTGCCGGTGCCGATAGCCCAAACAGGCTCATAAGCGATGATGATGTTCTTCATGTCCTCAGCGGAAACGCCGCCCAGAGCAATCTTGGTCTGCATGCGGACCAGCTCTTCGGTAACGCCCTGCTCACGCTGGGTCAGGTTTTCGCCAACGCAGACGATAACCTTCAGGCCGGCAGCCAGAGCAGCCAGAGTGCGCTTGTTCACGGTCTCGTCGGTCTCAGCAAAATACTGACGGCGCTCGGAGTGACCGGTGATAACATACTCAACACCCAGGTCAACCAGCATATCAGCGCTGATCTCGCCGGTGAAAGCACCGCTCTTCTCAAAGTGTACGTTCTCAGCGCCAACGTGAATGTTGGTGCCCTTGGTCTTTTCAACAGCGGTCACCAGGCTGGTGAAGGGGGTGCAGATAACGACTTCGCAGTCTGCGTCCTTCACAGCGGGGATCAGCTCGTCGATGAGCTGAGAAGCCTCGGTGGCGGTCTTGTTCATTTTCCAGTTGCCGGCAATAACAGCCTTGCGGTTCTGTTTATCCATTGTTACAAGTCCCTTTCTGATGTGAGATTCAAAAGTGGGGGTATGCCCCAAAAGGCCACAGCCGGAAATCCAGCTGTGGCACGGGTTTTAAAACTTAATTAAGCGTTCTGGATGCAAGCGATGCCGGGCAGCTCTTTGCCTTCCAGGTACTCCAGAGAAGCACCGCCGCCGGTGGAGATGTGGGTCATCTTGTCGCCGTAGCCCAGCTGCATAACAGCTGCTGCGGAGTCGCCACCGCCGATAACGGTGGTAGCATCGGACTCAGCCATAGCCTTGGCAACAGCCAGGGTACCAGCAGCCAGAGTCGGGTTCTCGAATACGCCCATAGGACCATTCCAAACAACGGTCTTGCTTGCCATAACAGCGTCAGCAAACAGCTTGCGGGTCTCTTCGCCGATGTCCATGCCTTCCATGTCGTCGGGGATCTGGTCAGCAGCAACGGTCTTTACCTCGATGGGAGCATCGATGGGATCGGGGAAGCCAGCAGCAACAACGGTGTCGATGGGCAGCAGCAGCTTAACGCCCTTCTCTTCTGCCTTCTTCATCATGTCACGGCAGTAGTCCAGCTTGGTCTCGTCGCACAGGCTCTTGCCGATGCCGTAGCCCTTAGCAGCCAGGAAGGTGTAAGCCATACCGCCGCCGATGATCAGGGTGTCGACCTTCTCCAGCAGGTTGGAAATAACGTTCAGCTTGTCAGCAACCTTAGCGCCGCCCAGGATAGCGGTGAAGGGACGCTCGGGATCGTTCACAGCGTTGCCCAGGTAGCGGATTTCCTTCTCCATCAGGTAACCAACAGCGGTATCCTTGATGTAGTCGGTAACACCAGCGGTGGAGCAGTGTGCACGGTGAGCAGAACCGAATGCGTCGTTTACATAGCAGTCAGCCAGAGAAGCCAGTTCCTTGCTGAAGGTCTCGACGTTCTTGGTCTCTTCCTTGCGGAAACGGGTGTTCTGCAGCAGAACAACGTCGCCGTCGTTCATAGCAGCAACAGCAGCCTTTGCGTTCTCACCAACAACGGTGTCGTCGTTAGCAAAAACAACTTCCTTGCCCAGCAGCTCGCTCAGACGAACGGCTACAGCAGCCAGGCTGAACTTCTCCTCGGGACCATTCTTGGGCTTGCCCAGGTGGCTGCACAGGATAACCTTGCCGCCGTTCTCGATCAGCTTTTTGATGGTGGGCAGAGCTGCAACAATACGGTTATCGTTGGTGATAACGCCATCCTTCATGGGAACGTTAAAGTCACAGCGGACCAGAACCTTCTTGCCGCGAACTTCCAGCTCTTCAACGGTCTTTTTACCTAAACCCATTTTTATTACTCCTCTCAAAATGAAACTCTTTCGCATAGGGGGCATAATACCCCCTGCGTTGGTGACATATGCCTAGCATCATTATAAACAATCCGGGAGGTTTTCGCAAGGTCTTGTTGTGAACAGATTAACGAATGAGTGTTAAATTTTTGCAAAAAAAGCGGCTGTCCGCAATGGGACAGCCGTTCGGGAAAAATGCACGGATATTTTCTGCAAATTGAATGGATAATTGGATAAAATCAACTCAATTGTCACGGGTCAGGATTGTGAAACCGAAGGGGTTCACCGGTGTTGTCTGATCCAGAGCTTCGACCACATGCAGACTCGGGCCGCGGTTGAGAACGATTTCGGCGGTCTCGGTTTTGCCGACCCGGCGGTATTGGAGAATGTCTCCGTCCGCAGCAATCAGCTGGAAAGTACCATCTTTGAAGGCGTCGCAGCTTTGACGCAGTTCTGCCAGCTGGCGGAATACCGGACGAAGCCGTTCCTCGGTGGAATCCCAGTTGAAATAAGCGCGGTTGAAGGGATCACGGTAACCTTGCATGCCGATTTCATCACCATAATAAATACTGGGCACACCCGGCAGAGTAAAGATCATGGCATAGGCCAGCTTCAAAAGCTGAATTCCATGTTCGTAATGTTCATTGTCCAGACGGCGGCCGCTCTGCCAATACCGGTCACGACCAACGCAGGGCTCATCGGCCAGTGCAGTGAGGGCACGCTCGGTGTCGTGGGTGCTCATGAAATTCATCAGGCAGTCCAGAGCGGGCTTGGGATAGTTTTCGCAGATGGAAAGAATGGAGTCAGCCACCTCTTTGACATCTGCACCCCGCAGAAAGTTGAGTGCAGCTGTGCGGAAGGGGTAGTTCATAACGGCATCCAGACCTTTGCCGATCAGATAAGTACGGCGCTGGTCGTAGGCCACTTTGGTGGTGGCGTCTTCCCAGACCTCACCCAGCAGGAATTTGTCCGGTCCGTGTGCCTTGATGGCAGTGCGGATGTCCTCGATGAAACTGTCAGGCAGTTCGTCGGCTACATCCAGGCGGAAACCGCTGGCGCCCAGTGAAAGCCAGGTATCAATGACGCCGCCTTTGCCGCAGATAAACTGACGGTAGCCGGGATCATTTTCGTTTACTTCCGGCAGGGTGTCGAAACCCCACCAGCTGCGATAACCGCAGGCATACCGGTCGGAAAAATCATACCAGCGGCGGTAAGGGCTGTTGGTGTCGTGATAGGCACCGCTCCAGCCGTATCGGCCTTCTTTATTAAAGTAAACACTGTCAGCACCGGTATGGCTGAATACACCATCCAGAATGATCCGAATGCCGTATTTTTTGGCTTCGGCGCAGAGCTGTGAAAACTCCTCGTTGGTTCCCAGCAGGGGGTCGGCTTTAAGATAGTTGGCGGTGTTGTAGCGATGGTTGGAATGTGCCTCGAAAATGGGATTCAGATAGATCCAGCCGATGCCCAGCTTTTTCAGATAAGGCAGCTTTTGCTGAATGCCTGCAAAATTGCCGCCGAAGTAGTCCATGTTCAGATGACCGCCGTGTTCGGTGGGCCAGAAGTACGGTTCACCGTGCTTGTTGGAACGATAGACCCGGTCGGCGAAGGGCAGGGAAGTATGAGGCTTATCTTCATAGAAGCGGTCGGGGAAGATCTGATAGATCACGCTGCCCTTGATGGATTCCGGCGTTTCAAAATCCGGCGCAAAAACCGTCTGTTGATATGAGTGACCCTCGGTCCAGCTGAGCTGTGCGTTGCCCAGTTCGCCCCGATACAGCTTGCGGAAATCCCAATAAAGATCAAAGTGATAAAAATACAGGCCCACCTTTGTGGGGCAGAAGCTGTATTCGTACAGGTCCATTTCGTCCTCGGTGCCCTTTAAGGTCATTTCATAATGAATTTCCTGGCCGCCATCCTGTGCAATAACGATGCGGGGAACGGCAGGATTCAGGCCATGAGCAACACGCAGGGTGAATGTGACCGTCTGACCAGCCCGCACAGCACCAAGCGGACTTTTACAGGCAGGATCAGTATTGTTAAAATAATGTTCCAAATGGAACCTCTCCTCGTTTTAAAATAGCAAAAAAAGCCCCCGGGGCCTGCACAGCGCGGCTTGACCGGGGGCGAACACGATCAGGTGATAGGATTTACTTTACAGGGGATGCATTCCAGATGGTGTTTGCATAGTCGGTGACCGAGCGGTCGGCACTGAATACACCGCTGTTGGCGATGTTGGCCAAGCTCATCTGGTTCCACTTGGTGCGGTCTGCATACAGCTTCTGGATATCGGCCTGAGCACGGCGATAATCCTTGAAGTCCGCCATAACCATGTAGGGATCGTTGGTGCGCAGGTTGGTAACAATTTCGTGGAAATTCTCACCGGACCAGCCCTTTTCCAGGAAGTTCAGAACTTCCATGGCGATCTCATCCTGGTTGATGAACATGCTGGGATGGTAGCCCATAGACTTCAGAGCGTTCACTTCGTGAGTGAGCATACCGAAGATTACTTCGTTGTCCTTGCCGGCGGCATCGGCGATCTCAACGTTGGCGCCGTCCAGGGTGCCCAGAGTGATCGCACCGTTCAGCATGAACTTCATGTTGCCGGTACCGGAAGCCTCAGTACCTGCCAGGCTGATCTGCTCGCTGACTTCACTGGCGGGCATCAGACGCTCGGACATGGTAACATTGTAGTCTTCCAGATAGACAACGCGCAGCTTTTCACGAACAGCGGGATCATCGTCGATCAGCTTGCCCAACTTGCAGATCATACGGATCATCTGCTTGGCCATGTAATAGCCGGGAGCTGCCTTTGCACCGAAGATGTAGGTCTTGGGAGCAAAATCAGCGTTGGGATTGTTCTTCAGATACAGATACTGAGCAGCGATGTTCAGAGCGTTCAGGTGCTGACGCTTGTACTCGTGCATACGCTTTACCTGGCAGTCGAAGATCGAGGAAGGATCAATGACCTGACCGGTGGTCTTCTGCAGGTGATTTGCGAATACGGTCTTGTTGTGAGTCTTGACCTTATCCAGAGCTTCCAGAACGGTCTTGTCGTCCTTGTAAGCGTTCAGCTTGGACAGCTGACTTGCGTCATGCTTGAAGCCGTCGCCGATGGTGGAGGACAGGAGCTTGGTCAGTTCCGGGTTGGAGGCCAGCAGCCAGCGGCGGTAAGCAATGCCGTTGGTGACGTTCTTGAAAGCCTCAGGTTTGTACAGGAAGTAATCGTGGAACACGTCGTTCTTGATGATTTCGCTGTGCAGCTTGGAAACACCGTTGATGGAGTGGCATACATAGCAGCAGATGTTGGCCATGCGAACCTGATTGTCGCCCAGCAGTGCCATGTAGTCGATCTTGCCCTGGTCGCCGGGGAAAGCCAGCTCCAGGTCGGCACGGCAGCGGCGGTCCATCTCTTCTACGATGCTGTAGATACGGGGCAGGGTCATGCGGAAGATATCAACATTCCATTTCTCCAGAGCCTCGCTCATAACGGTGTGGTTGGTATAAGCAAAGGTGCGGCGGCAGATGTCGAATGCCTTATCCCATTCATAGCCGCACTCGTCGAGCAGAATACGCATCAGCTCGGGGATGGCCAGGGTGGGATGGGTATCGTTCAGCTGGATCGCTGCCTTGTCGGGCAGATTGTCCAGGCTGCCGTACTGAGCCAGATGATTCTGGCAGATATCGCCAATGGAAGCAGCAGACAGGAAGTACTGCTGACGCAGGCGCAGGATCTTGCCTTCAACGTGGTTGTCGTTGGGATACAGGATCTTGGAAATCAGCTCTGCGGAAGCATTCTTGCTGATTGCACTGCCGTATTCACCGGCGTTGAAGCTCTTCATATCAAAGTCAGGAGCCTTTGCCTGCCACAGACGCAGCTTGGCAACGCCCTGTCCGTCGTAACCCTGAACATACATGTCACTGGGTACGGCGATAACGCTGTTGTAATTCTTATGAATGACGTGGTGGTAGCTGCCCTGCCAGGTTTCCTCGATGTTGCCGTCAAATTTGATTTCGACGCTCTGATCGGGGTGGCTCTTCAGCCATACCTGACCGCCGGGAAGCCAGTTGTCAGCCTTTTCCTGCTGCCAGCCGTCCACGATCTTCTGCTTGAAGATGCCGTACTCATACAGGATGGAATAGCCGGTGCCGGCAATGCCGGTGGTAGCCATGCCGTCCAGATAGCAGGCAGCGAGACGGCCCAGACCGCCATTGCCCAAACCTGCATCGGGCTCTTCGTCATAAATGGTTTCCAGCTTGATGCCTGCGTCAGCCAGAACAGATTCAGCAACCTCGTTCAAACCCAGGTTGAACAGGCTGGTCTTCAGGCTGCGGCCCATCAGGAATTCCATGCACAGGTAGTAAACCTGCTTTGCGCCGGTGCCGTAAGCACGGCTCTGGAAGCGCTTATACTGGTCGCTCATCAGCTGACGGACGATCAGAGCCAGCACCCGATAGATCTGCTGATTGCTCGCTACATCCAGGCTCACACCATATTCGGTGTTGAGCTTTGCGAGAAACAACTTTTCAAATTCGCTTTTAGTGTACGTAGTCAAATCGTTTCCTCTCCCTTAATATGCTGCATATGCAGCCCCGTATCCTGTCCAGGGCTGTACACATCCCATTGTAGCAAGTTTTTATAGCTGTTTCAAGGAAAAAACCGCTTTTCATGCGGCTTCACAGGCCCAAAACAGGAGGCAAAAGCCTTTTTTCAAAAAAATGGGGTTTTATGTGCCTGTGATTTATACTATAATAATATTATGGGACGTTTTCGGATCCGTTTCAGACGGTTCTGCTTACCATAAATTCGGTTTGTCAAGTGTAGGAAAGAGAGGTTTTTAAAATGCCTGCAAATAGAGTGAAGTTGAACGTTGCTGGTTCCAGCTATGTGGTGCTGACGAACGACAGTGAAGAATATGTACAGAGTCTGGCTGAGCGGCTGGATCAGGATATTGCTGCAATCATGGCCGAAAGTGCCACTGCAAGCGTGACTTCCAGTGCCATTCTGGTGGCTCTGGATTATCTGGATGAGCTGGAAAAGAACAATGCCGGTGCCGATAACATGCGCGCTCAGATCAAAGACTATCTGGAAGATGCTGCCCGTGCCAAGATGGCTGCTGAGGATGCCCGCCGTGAGGTTGAGCGTCTGCGCGGTGAGCTGCAGCAGCTGAAGGAGGAACGCGGTTAATGGCAATTGAGATCCTGGCCCCTGCTGGGGATGATGCAGCTCTGCGTGCAGCGGTATTCAGCGGCGCAGATGCGGTTTACCTGGGATTGACACAGCTGAGTGCCCGCCGAACGGCGGGCAATTTTACGCGTGAGCAGTTGGAATGGGCGGTCCCGTTCTGCCATGCCCGGGGCGTAAAAGTGTATGTGGCAGTCAATACCACCATCTGGCCCGGAGAACTGGAAACCGCTGCCGAAGCAATTCGGACAGCAGCCGGTGCCGGTGCGGATGCGCTGATCGTGCAGGATCTGGCTGTGGCCGAACTTGCAAAACAGATCGCACCCGGCTTGGAGCTGCACGGCTCCACTCAGATGAGTGTTCACACCCTGGCCGGCGCCAAAAAGCTGGCCCGGATGGGCTTTACCCGGGTGGTCCTGGCTCGTGAGCTCTCGATGCCTGAAATCGAACATATCACAAAAAATGCCGGGATCGAGATTGAGGTCTTTGTACACGGAGCTCTTTGCGTGTCGGTTTCCGGTCAGTGCTACATGAGCGCTTTCCTCGGCGGCCGAAGCGGCAACCGGGGAAGCTGTGCCGGCCCTTGCCGTCTGCCGTTTGCAGCAGACGGTTCGGGAAAAGCACATCTCTCACTGAAAGATCTGTCTGCTGTGGCTGATCTGCCGAAGCTTTCGCAGATCGGTGTGGCAAGCGCCAAAATCGAAGGCCGTCTGCGCGGTCCTGAATATGTGGCCGCTGCCGTAACGGCCTGCCGCAAGAGCCTGGCAGGGGAAAAGTACGATGCAAAGGTGCTGGAAGACGTGTTCTCCCGTTCCGGTTTTACCAATGCCTATATCGAAGGAAAAATCAGCGGTCGGATGTTCGGTGTGCGCACCGCACAGGATGCCGCTGCCAGCAAAGCGGTTATGCCTTCCCTGCGGGAACTGTACCGTCGTGAAATGCCCCGGGTGCCGGTGGATTTCACAGTGCTGTTTGACCCCGAAGGCGTAAAGCTGACTGCACGCGACCGGGACGGCAACTTTGCCGCCGCTTACAGCGAATCGGAACCCAAGCCTGCACAGAAACCGCAGGATGAAGCAATCAGGCGTGCGCTGGCAAAGACCGGCGGCACCCCCTTTGAACTGGGTGAGCTCCGCTTTGAGTGTCCCGATGGAATGCAGCCCGGCTTTTTGCCCGGCTCGGAATGGAACGAAATGCGCCGCAGCGCATTGGAAGGCCTGCTGAAAAAGCGGGAACGACTGATGCCGATTCCCTGCAAGGCTGCCCAGATGCCGGAGCCGCAGAATCACGAAACCAAAAAGATCCTGCCCATCCGGGCACGGTTTGAACGCTGGGAGCAGGTGCCTCAGACATTCTTGCCCAAGCTCGCCGGGATCATTCTGCCCATTATCGAGGCAGAAAAGGTGCCGCAGGTACTGCGTTCCAAGACCATTCTGGAGCTGCCCCGTGCCATGTTCGGCAAACGGGAAGCACTGGTAAAAAAGCAGATCGAAGTCACCCGGACTATGGGCTTTGCGGGCTATCTGTGCCAGAACATTGCACATCTGGAACTGGCAAAGAGCCTGCCGATGTACGGCGGATTTGGACTGAACATTTCCAACCCGATGGCGGCGCAGGAATATGCAAAGCTGGGACTCAAGGCAATGACCATTCTTCCCGAGCTGCCGGTTGCAGAGATGGAGCACATCGCACCGGAAGCAGAGACCTGGGCACTTTGCTATGGTCATATGCCGCTGATGATGACCCGGTCCTGCCCGCTGCTCAACGTGACCGATTGCACCCGCTGCAAACAGCGGGGCGGCACCCTGACCGACCGGAAAAACCGGAAGTTTGAGGTGCGTTGTTCTGGCGGTGTTCGCCAGATCTATAATCCGGTTCCGCTTTACATGGGCGAGCGCCTGGATGAAATGCCGGTGGATGCGGGCATTGCCATGTTCACCATCGAAGATCGGGAACAGGCAGCACAGGCTTTGGAAACCCTGCTGGCCGGTCGTCCCTGGCCCGGCGAATTTACCCGCGGTCTCTATTATAAGAATGTACAGTAATTCATATATAAGGAATAGGAAAGGAACTGCCCTATGCAGGTGAAATTTACCCTTACCCGTCCCGGCGCGGTTATGCCGGCCTATGCAACTCCCGGTTCGGCAGCGGCAGATCTCTGCGCCGCAATCGATGCACCGCTTACTGTAAAGCCGGGTGAACGCGTCATGATTCCCACCGGTGTGGCCATTCAGCTGCCCGGTGCTCATTGGGTTGCAATTCTCTGTGCCCGCAGTGGTCTGGCTGTGAAGCGCGGTCTGACGCTTTCCAACGGCGTGGGCGTGATCGACTCGGATTACCGGGGCGAAGTTCAGGCCGGACTTGTAAATCTGGGCCAGGAAGCCTATACCATCGAGCCGGGCGAGCGGATTGCTCAGCTGATGATTCTGCCGGTTGCACAGGCAGAATTTACCCAGGCAGAACAGCTGGATGAAACCAGCCGCGGTGCCGGCGGATTTGGCTCCACCGGCCGCCTGTAAGGGCATTGCCAGAATTTTAGGAGGAAGCATATGAGACGAACATTGCTTCTCTGCTTTTTTCTGCTGGCAGGTGTCCTGCTGGGTGCGCTTGCCGCAGATTTTGCGGCAGGTGTACCGGGCATAAGCTGGCTGGCATTTTCCAAAAGCATTCAGTTTCATCCGGTATTGGATCTGAGCGTACTCAGCTTGGATCTCAACTGTACCATGCAAATGAGTGTGGCACAGGTCATCACCATTGCACTGGCGCTTTTCTGGTTTTACCGGAACAATTATTGAAATAAACAAAGGATATCAATCGTTATGTCTATGATACTTGCTTCCGGCAGTCCCCGCCGCAAAGAACTTTTGGGGATGATCTGCCCGGATTTTATTGTGAAGACCAGCAGCTTTGACGAGAGCGGTGTTACCGCACAGACCCCGGCCCTTTTGGCATTGGCGCTGGCACGGGGCAAATGTCAGGCAGTGGCTCAGGACCACCCCGAAGATCTGGTGATCGGATGCGACACGGTGGTGGATTTTAACGGCCAGGTATTCGGCAAACCCAAGGATAAAGAAGATGCTCGTCGGATGCTTACTGCACTTTCGGGTGCGGATCACTGGGTACATACCGGTGTATGCATGCAGAAGGGTGGCCATCTGGAAGAAAGTGTCACCTCTACCCGAGTGCGGTTTTATCCGCTGACAGCTGAGGAGATCGAACAGTATATTTCCACTGAGGAACCTTACGATAAGGCCGGCGGATATGGCATTCAGGGCCATGCTGCACTGTTCTGTGAGGGAATCGAAGGATGCTATTACAATGTAATGGGATTCCCTGTATCCAAAGTGGTCCGTATGTTTCAAAAATTTGAATAATTTGCAAAATCTCAGAATGTCCCGTTGGCAAAACAGGGGGCTATGGTTATAATATATCTGTATAATTCTGCGTATAGCTGAATTTTATCAGGTGAAGATACATTTGTTTGTGAAGAGAAGTATAAAAGGAGAGAATCCATCGTGAGTAAAGATATTGGAATCGATTTGGGTACAGCAAATACCATTGTGTATCTGCGTGGTAAGGGAATTATTATGCGGGAGCCCAGCGTGGTTGCCGTTGACACTAAAAACGACGAGGTCCGCAGCGTGGGCCACGAAGCAAAAGCAGTGATCGGCCGTACTCCCGGCAGCATCGTTGCAGTTCGTCCTTTGAAGGACGGCGTTATTGCTGACTTTGATATTACCGCAAATATGCTGAGCCGCTTCATCAAGAAGGCTTGCGGCAACAGCATGTTCTTCCGTCCCCGTGTGGTCATCTGCATTCCCTCTGGCGTTACCGAGGTTGAGCGCCGCGCTGTTAAGGAAGCTTCCCTGAAGGCCGGTGCCCGTCAGGTCCGCGTGATCGAAGAGCCCATGGCAGCTGCAATCGGTGCAGGTCTGCCCATCAGTGAGCCTTCCGGCAGCATGGTCGTCGATATCGGCGGCGGCACCAGCGAAGTTGCTGTTATCAGCTTGGGCGGCATCGTTGCAGCCCGCAGCGTTCGCGTTGGCGGCGATGAGTTCGACCAGAGCATCATTGCTTACATCAAGCGCAAGTACAACCTGCTGATCGGTGAGCGCACTGCCGAGCAGATCAAGATCGAGCTGGGCTCTGCTTACAAGCAGGAAGAAGAAAAAGGCATGGACATCAAGGGCCGCAACCTGGTTGACGGTCTGCCCAAAAACATTCAGGTCCATACCACCGAGATCAAAGAGGCTCTGGACGAGAGCCTGCAGAAGATCGTGGATGCCATCAAGGAGACCCTGGAGCGCACCCCGCCCGAGCTGTCTGCTGATATCATCGACCATGGTATCATGCTGACTGGCGGCGGCGCACTGCTGCGCGGCCTGGATCAGCTGATCCAGCAGGAAACCGGCATCGATGTTCATATCGCTGAGAGTCCTCTGGACTGCGTAGCCATTGGCACCGGCGCAGTTCTGGATAATCTGGATCTGCTGAGCGATGTTCTGGACGACGATTCCAGCCATTTCTAAGTAATCCAGAGCGGGTAACAGCCCGCCCATTGAAACAGTTGTGCGGGCGGCCGTAGTGCCGCCCGTCCTTTTTATCAAAAAAACATCCGATCTGGGAGGATGGCCATGAAGGATTTTTTCTACACCAAAAAATTTAAGATCTTGCTGGCCGTTGCCGTAGTGCTGGCCGGTATGATGGCCTGGGCCGGTGCAAACAACCGGTTGCACAGTGCACCGGAGGAGATTCTGGGTGCGCTGCTGACACCGTTTCAAAAGGTGGCCAGTCTGATGGGAGGCGGCGTGGATGGTCTGATGGACAAATACGTCCGGCTCGATTCGATCATTGAGGAAAACGAACGCCTTACAGAAGAAAATACCATGCTGCGTGAACAGCTGGTGGATTACGATAAAATGAAGATCCAGCTCAAGGCATTTCAGGGCATGGCCAACATCATGGAAGAAAATCCGCAGTATACCTATGCGGAAGCTTTTGTAATCGGTCGTGATCCGCTTACGCAGTTTGGCAGCTTTATCATTGACAAGGGCACCGCACAGGGCCTGCATACCAATGATGTGGTGGTCAGTGACCAGGGCTATCTGGTCGGCCGTGTGCAGGAAGCCGGAATCAATTCCAGCCGGGTTATGACGATTTTGCAGCCGGGTTCGTATACGGCCTGTGCCATCAGCCGTACCCGTGACAGCGGAAACCTGAGCGGCAGTGCCGAATATGCACCCGAAGGTTTGTGCGTGCTGGAAAATCTGTCCCGTGATACACAGGCCATTGTCGGCGACGAAGTAATCACCACCGGTTTGGGCGGTGAATTTCCACCGGATATCCGGGTTGGCTCGATTCGTGAGCTGATGCCGGAGGACAGCGGAAAATCGGTCATTGCACTGGTTGAGCCGGGTGCCGACATCAACAACATCAAGTATGTGTATATCATTACAAACAGCTGAGACAGGAAAGGGGAGACGGTCCGATGACCTCACGTCGAAGACGAAATTTGATCCTCACGGCCAAATGGGCCGTGTATGTTCTGCTGCTGTATCTGGCTGCAACATTGCAAACACTTCCGAAATTTTTGACCATCGGAGATGTTCGGCCGATTTTTATTCTGCCGATTTGTCTGGCGGTTGCTGTTTATGAAGGCGAATTTGCCGGTGCGCTGTTCGGCGCAGTGGGCGGACTTCTGTGGGATTTTACGGCCGGCCGGGTAGCGGGCCTTATGGCTCTGGGAATGCTGACCATCTGCTTTTTTGCAGCCATTCTGGTGCAGCTGTATCTGCGCATGAGCGCCATGAACTTTATCCTGGTGACCGGCACAGCCTGCTTTTTGATTTTGAGCATTGACTTTCTGTTTTATTATCTGATGCCGGGTTATGCTGGCGCAGGCGTGCGGTATCTGGGTGTTGTTCTGCCCAATGTGGTCTTTACCGCTGCACTTTCTCCGCTTGCAATGTATTCCGTGCGCGGCGTCAAACGCTGGCTGACGGTGGAGGAATAAGCAATGGAAAGAAAAAGTGTGGTACGCCGCCTTTCGGCTATGATTGTAGTTGTGGTACTGGCCATGTCGGTCTTTGTGCTGCGGCTGGTCCAGTATCAGCTGGTACAGGGCGAAGAACTGCTGGAAAAGGCGGATGCAGTTACCAATTACGATTTCCGAATCACCGCTGCCCGTGGTGATATTGTGGATCGGTACGGACGCAGCCTTGCAAGCAATGTATCCGGTTACAACCTGGTGCTTAACAAGCTGATGCTGACCGGTGATCTCAATGAGATGCTCATGGAACTGATTGAGATTTTGGCCGAAAGCGGTGATACCTGGAATGATGGAATGCCCATCAGTGTGGACAACACAAATGGATACACATTTTCCGATGCAGGCGATTCCCGCACGGAAAAGCAGCTCGCAAGCTTGAAAGAATATGCCGGATTACAGCAGTATGCAACCGCTGACCAGGTTATGGAAGCTCTGGTCAAAAAATATGAGCTGGAAGAATATCCCGCTTTGTGGCAGCGCCGTCTGGCCGGTGTGCGCTACCAGATGAATATTGAAGGATTCAGCGATGTAAGCAACTTCATTTTGGCGAAAGATGTAAGTCAGCGTACAGTTGCAGTTGTGCGGGAACGCGGTCTTACCAACCAGGGTGCAGACATCACGGAAAACAGTTATCGAATCTATGAAGACACCACGCTGGCACCCCATCTTTTGGGATCGGTTGGCTCCATTTTTGCCGAGGACTGGAAGGTCACAGACGAAAACGGAAATGTGAGCTATCCCCTGAAAGAAAAGGGCTATAAAATGAACGACATCATCGGCCGTTCCGGACTGGAAAAAGCCGGTGAGCTGCATTTGCGTGGTCAGGATGGCATCAAGGAAGTTGGCCGTGACAAAAACGGAGTCATCGTGTCCAGCGAAGTCATTAAGGCACCGAATCCCGGTGAAATGATGGTGCTGTCCATGAACAAAGACTTCCAGAAGACCTGCAACGAAGCATTGGAACGTCTGGTTAAAAATCTTCAGCAAAACGGTGCTCCGGGTAAAGGCCGGGAGGCTACCGCAGCTTCGGTTGTGGTTATTGACGTAAAAACCGGAGGCATTCTGGCAAGCAGTACCTATCCCAGTTATGACTCCAGTCATCCGTATGAAGAATATTCCGATGATCCCAATCTGCCAATGCTGAACCGTCCGCTTCAGGGCCTGTATGAACCTGGTTCTACTTTTAAGCCGACGGTTGCACTGGCTGGCATGGTCAATGGATTGATTACGCCGGAAGATCGCCCCGTGTACTGCGGCGGCCGATTCATGCCGTACAATTTCTATGTAACAAGCAACGGCCCCAAATGCGAAGGCATCGGCCACACCGGCGGTGCAAGCCTGAATCTGTACGAAGCTTTGCAGTACAGCTGCAACACCTATTTTTATGATCTGGGCCGTCGTTTGGGCGTGGACAAGATCAACGAGATGGCTGAAAAACTGGGCCTCGCAGTTCCCACAGGCGTGGAGGTTCCGGAATCGGTGGGCCATTTGACCCGCAAGGAAGATGAAAACTTCACCCCCGGTCTGGAACTGATGGCAGCCATCGGACAGGGCAACACGGCGGTTACTTCGGCGCAGCTGGCAACCTACGGTGCGACTTTGGCAAACAGGGGCGTTCGATATAAGACCCACTTTATTTCCGGTTATCGTGACAGCAACACCGGTGAATTGCTGGAAAGTTTTGACCAGCAGGTGGAGTCCACCATTGATGCACCGCCCGAAATGTTCGATGCCATTGAGCAGGGCATGATTCTGGCAGCAAAGAGTTCGTATGACCTGAAAAATTATCCCATTACAGTAGCGGTTAAGACCGGCAGTCCCCAGCGTGGTGAATTTTTTGATCCGGCCCGGGGAATCCACTATGTTAACAGTGCCATTGTTGCATACGGTCCGGTGGAAGACCCGCAGATCGCCATTGGCGCCATTATGGAATACGGCGGCGGTGGTTCCAAGCTGAACCCGCTGGTAAAAGATATTTTTAATGCATATTTTGTAGAAAAAAATGATGCGCTTCGTCCGGAAATGGAAGGCACACTGCTGCCCTGATTGACGAAATGCAATTGGAATAACTTGTAAAAATATGCCGCAAAATAGCTTAAAATCCGGGTTTGTATACAAAGAACAACTTGCTTTATAGCAGAATTGTGTTATTATGTTATTATAAATGTCCTGTGCTTGCTTTTGGAACGCAGAAATGTCTCCGATTATACCTACCAAAACAAGAGGATGTTATTTGCTTATCGTGCAGGGTGGTCCGGGAGGCTCCAGCTCCCAATGGACCACCTTGGCAGTTTTATATAGAATTTTGAACCGTTCGGCAGAGACCTGTCGAAACTGATTAATGAGGGGGTTTTTTAATGAATATCGCGTTGATCGCCCATGACGCAAAAAAAGAATTGATGGTGCAGTTTTGCATTGCGTATTGCGGCGTTCTGGCACAGCACAACCTGATCGCTACCGGCACGACCGGCAAGATGGTACGGGAAGCAACCGGTTTGTCCGTGAATCTCTGCCTGCCTGGCAGCCACGGCGGTGACCAGCAGATTGCAGCACGTATTGCCTGCAACGAGATCGATCTGCTGCTGTTCTTCCGCGATCCCATCACCGCAAAGCCGCATGAGCCCAATGAGATGAATCTGCTTCGTTTGTGTGATGTGCGTAATATTCCTCTGGCCACCAACATTGCGACCGCCGAGGTGCTGATCCATGGTCTGGAGCGCGGCGACTTGGAGTGGCGCAACATCGTCAATCCCCGTATGGCCTAAGAAATCGATCACAGGATTTTTGCCTCCGAATGTTCCGCTTAGAACGCTTCGGAGGTTTTTTTATGAAAAGACCGCGCTTTTCTGCGCGGCGGAAGGGAATGTACAATATGAAACAGCAACTGGTTCGGGTGGCTGCTGCGGTGCCTCAAGTGCACCTGGCTTCGCCCAAAAAGAATGCTGCCGAGATTTTGGAGATCGTCCGGCAGAATACCGACGCAAATGTGATCCTGTTCCCCGAGCTCTGCCTTACCGGCTATACCTGCGGGGATTTGTTCAATCAGAGCCTTCTGATCGACGAGACCCGCACGCAGCTGCTTTGGCTGGCAAAAGCCATCTGGGAAGAGACCGGCTTTAAGGGCCTGGTTGTAGTAGGTGCACCGGTGCGTGCCGATCAGCAGCTGTTCAACTGTGCAGTTTATCTGTACCGGGGCAAGCCGGTGGCAGTGCTGCCCAAGATCAACCTGCCGAACTACGGCGAGTTTAATGAAAAACGCTGGTTTGTACCTGCCAGCCATCGCCGCAGCGATACCCTGCGCTGGAAGACCGAGCAGGGTTGGCTGGAAATCCCTTTTGGCGAGGACATCCTGATGGCAGATCAGGAAGAAAATGTGGTGATCGGTCTGGATGTCTGCGAAGATCTGTGGGTACCCGCACCTCCCAGCGGATTTGCATGCATGGCCGGTGCTAACCTGATTCTGAATCCTTCTGCAAGCAATGAGACCGCTGGTAAGCAGGAATACCGCCGTCAGCTGGTCAATATGCAGTCTGCCCGCTGCTGCTGCGGATATGTGTATGTTTCTGCCGGTCCCAGCGAGAGCACTACCGATCTGCTGTTTTCCGGACACACACTGATCTGCGAATGCGGTGAGGTTTTGGCCGAGGATGTGTATCCCAAGGCAGGCAATGTGGTTACCGGAGTTCTGGATCTGGAACGCTCCCGAAATGAGCGTGTGGGCCGCGCTTCCTTTGTGGATATTTCGCAGGCACCTGCACATCGGGTCGTTCGTCTGGACGAGAACCTGATTTGCACTGACGAGCAGGTGGATGCAGCACTGCGTCTGCGTCCGCTGGAAAAACTGCCCTTTGTGCCTTCGGATAAAGCAAAGCGTAATGTGCTTTGCGCGGATACTGCCCGTATTCAGGCAATGGGCCTGGCCCAGCGTTTGGCAAAGACCGGGCTCAAAAGAGCGGTAGTCGGTCTGTCCGGCGGTCTGGACAGCACCCTGGCATTCATTGCGGCAGTTCAGGCGATGGAAGAACTGGGTCGCAGTCCCCGTGACGTGCTGGCAGTTTCGATGCCCTGTGTGGGCACCACCAAGCGCACCCATTCCAATGGTGCGGAACTGGCTCGTCTGATGGGTGCCGAATATCGTGAAATCGACATCCGCAAAGCTGTGGAGCAGCACCTGGACGATCTGTCTCATCCCCGTGACCTTTATGATGTAACCTTTGAAAACACCCAGGCCCGGGAGCGTACCCAGATTTTGATGGATTTGGCCAATCAGGAAGGCGGTCTGGTTGTGGGGACCGGCGATCTGTCTGAGCTGGCACTGGGCTGGTGTACCTACAACGGCGACCAGATGAGCATGTATGCAGTAAACGCATCTCTGCCCAAGACCTTTATCAAGGCAATGGTCAAGTGGCATGCAGAACAGAAGCCGGAGCTGGCCCGGGTTCTGCTGGATATTCTGGATACTCCGGTAAGTCCGGAACTGCTGCCCGTTGCCGAAGACGGCAGCATGGTGCAGAAAACCGAGGACTCCATCGGCAAGTACGATCTGCATGACTTTGCCCTGTATCACATGATGAAGCACGGTTATGAGCCCCAGCGTATTTTCCGTATGGCTTGTTTGGCCTGGCCGGAGATCCCGGAAGAGACCATCCGCGGAACCCTGACCACCTTCTATAAGCGCTTCTTTACCCAGCAGTTCAAGCGCAGCTGCATGCCGGATGGTGTGAAGGCTGGTCCCATCTCGCTGTCGCCTCGCGGAGATTGGCGGATGCCCAGTGATGCAGACCCCGAAGTATTCCTCGATTTCTGATAAAAGAAAATAAAGCAGAGCGCTCTGCTTTTTGTTTTTGGAAGAAAAACAGGTAAATTATACCAAAAAAGGAATTTTGCTTGTGTTTTTCATACAGCACGTTGACAGTGTGGACGGAATATGTGACAATAAGAAAAACAGGATACAATCAGAACATTTTGCAGAGAAGAGGAACAGGTAAGATGAGCAAGTTGAGCCAGGGAGATTTGATCCCGGAATTTTTATACGATACACCGTATGAAAAACAGAAGAGCTTTTACCAGCTGCTGGAAGGTGATCGGCCGGTTATGCTGGTGTTTCTGCACAATTTCGGGCACCCGCTGAGTCGTCACTACATTTTGGAATACGCAAACACCATCGATCAGCTGGCCGCTGCACGGTTGGTATGTGTTGTGCAGACCCGTCCGCAGGTGATTGCGGATTCTATGGAGGAAAACAGTCTGCCTTATACAATCATTTGTGATCCCGATGGTGAGCTGTATGAACATTTTGGTATAGAGCGCGAAAAAAACTGGCTCAAGAGCTATTCTTTCCATACACTCAAGATTCTCAAAAAGGCAAAAAAACAGGGCTTTGAAGAAAAACGTTCCGAGCCGCAGCAGCTGCCTTTGACCGCAGTGGTGGCACCCGAAGGCAAGGTGCTGTTTGCTCATTACGGAAAAAGCATGACCGATCTGCCGGAAGATTGCGGGGCAATCCAGCGTGTGATGGAAGGCTTGAATAAGATGATGCCGCAGGGAACACAATATGAACTGGAAGAAGTACTGGAACCGATTCGGGAACAGGTGGAAGAGATCCTGCAAAAAGCTCCGGAACTGCCGGACGAAAACGATACATGGATTCCTCAGATACGAGAAGACATTGATCTTGAAAAGCTCGGTTTTGCAGAAAAAAAGTAAATCAAACAATCAAAAGGCTGCCGCTTGACCTGCGGCAGCCTTTTGTATTACACTGTTAGCTAGTTTAACATTTGAGAAAAGAGGAGAATATCTTGCAGAAAAACAATCCAAAATATGTGTTTATGCTGCTGCTGACCGCTATGATTTGGGGCAGCGCATTTGTAGCACAAAGCAAGGGCAACGATTTTTTGGGGCCCTTCACATTTGATGCGGCTCGTAATGTGATCGGTGGCTTGGTGCTGATCCCGCTGATCCCGCTGCTGAAGCGATTTTCCGGCAGAGAGGGAATGCCGGAAACTGCCGAAAGCAAAAAGGCACTTTGGGTGGGCGGCATTGGATGCGGTCTGCTGCTGGGTTTGGCATCTTCACTTCAGCAATGGGGAATCCTGTATGCTTCGGTGGGTAAGGCCGGATTCATTACGTCGATGTACATTGTCATTGTTCCGGTCTTGGGCATTTTTGTTAAACGTAATCCAGGGCTGAAAGTATGGATCGCAGTGGCCATTTCGGTGTGGGGCCTGTACCTGCTGTGCTGGGGCGGCGGCGGTTTTGGCCTGGGCGAAGTGCTGTTGTTTGGATGCAGCCTTTTATTCAGTTTGCATATCTTGTTGGTGGATCGCTTTTCGCCCAAGGTGGACGGTTTAAAATTATCCTGTGTTCAGTTCTGCACCGCCGGAGTGCTCTGCACCATTCTGGCGTTTCTGTTTGAGACCCCGAGTCTGTCGGCTATCCTGAGTGCTGCCGGACCGATCCTGTATGCGGGTGTTCTGAGCAGCGGTGTGGCTTACACGCTCCAGATCATTGCACAGAAACGGGTAGAGCCGACTCTGGCCAGCCTGGTTCTGAGCCTGGAAAGCGTATTCAGTGTTCTGTGCGGCTGGATCATCCTGCATGAAGCACTTTCGATGCGGGAACTGATGGGCTGTGTGCTGATGTTTGGTGCTATTGTGCTGGCACAGTTGCCGGATCGCAAAAAAGCGGAAGTTGCCGGAGCAGAAGCCTGATTCAATCATAAAAAGATACAAAAAGCAGCGTCTTTCCTTCAAGAGTAAGAGGGAAAGACGCTGCTTTTTTATTTACCAAACAGGACCAGTTCCGGCGGAGCCAGGAATCGGAACGGAACACCGCTCATACCGATGCCGCGGCTGACAAACAACTGAGCGTCGGTGTTTTGCGGGTAGAACAGTCCATACGGGTACATTTTGCCGCCAGGAGGCAGAATCATTCGGGTAATGATCGGCAGACGGATCTGACCGGCATGCGAATGACCCGAAAGTACCAGATCTACATTTTTCAGATTCAGATATCGGCATTTGTCCGGCATATGGCAGAGAACCACACGCCAGCCATCCGAGGGCATTTCACGGAGAATGCGACCGTTGGAATAAGGATTCAGTCCGCAGATGGTAATGCCGGGAGCAGGCTGAACGAGCTCATCTTCCAAAATACGAAAGCCACCTTCCGAAAAGAGCAGCTCAAAAAAAGGCTGCGCACCCTGCCGGACGTCATGGTTGCCCAGCACAGCGTATTTACCCAGAGGGGCTTCCAACCGACGCAGCTGATGAACCAGCCAGCGGAAAGGAAGCTCATGTGCATCCCGCAGAAATTTTGCAAAGAAATCGCCGCCGAATAGAATCAGGTCCGGCTTTTGTGCGTTGATGGAATCCACAATCCGTTTCAGATGGGTATGGTCATACATGGGGCCGAGGTGGAGGTCACTGAAAAACAGGACCTTGACCGGCGGCTGCTTGTCCAGCTTTGGGGTGGTAATGCCCAGCTGTTCCGGTTCCACACGAGCTGCATAGTGAGCCAGAGCAAGGCCGGTTGAAGCCAATACAGCAGCGCCCAGCCCCAGTGTAGCTTTCTGTGCAGAAGAAAGCGATTTGGTACGGTGAGGATCTTGCATCAGAGATGCCTCCTTTCAATAAAAGACACGGGCGGCCTTTGTTAACAAGACCGCCCGGAGAAATCAATAACCGATGATAATACCGCCGGTTTCGGCATAAAAGCTGGTAAGACCGCTGCAGGGAAGAATGGTGACTTTTGCACCCGGCCACTTTTTCTCGATTCCGCCTTTGAGAATCAGGGCAGAATCTTCGTTTTCACAGTGGCTGATGACAACAGGACCTTCGCCATTGTAGTTATGGTGATCCATTTCTTCCAGCAGAAGAGCCAGCATGCGCTTTTCGCCGCGGCACTTGTGCAGTACATCCAGACGGCCGTCGTCAGAACCCTGACCCACAGCACGCATATTCATCATGCCGGCAACAAAACCGACCATTTTGCTCATGCGGCCGTTCTTGACCAGATTGTCAAAGTTGGCAAGGGAGAACAGGATCTTGCGGTCCTGATACCAGTTTTCCCACTGAGCAACCAGAGACTCGAAATCCAGGCCCTGGGAAATCAGCTCGTTGGCTTTCCAGATGGCAAGAGCCATCTCGCCGGCAGTGGACAGACTGTTGAGAACAAAGATGTTTTTGTCAGGGTGTGCCTCCAGTACCATATCCCGGGCAACCATAGCGCTGTTGTAGCTGCCGGAGAGGTTTGAACTGATGGTGATTGCCAGAACATTGTCGGCCATCAAAAACTTTTCGGCCCACTCTTCCGGACTGGGACAGGCAGTGGTGGAAGCGCCGTTGTAATTGTGCATGGCGTCCATCATAGCATGAGTGTCCAGCATGCTGTTGTCTACAAATTCCCGCTCACCAACCCGGATTTTGAGAGGAACGGTAGCGAAAGAAACACCTTCGGTGGGGTTTTCCAGCGTACGAATATCACAAGAAGAGTCACTGACGATCATCCAAGACATAAAAACATCTCCTTTTATCAAAACAAACCTATCTGGTTTTCAAAACTACATCGTAAAGCCTATTATACGTCAAGGAACAGCCGTCGTCAAGAAAAAAGATGGTATAAAAAAGGGGAATGCTTTGGAACAATAAACCATCAAGGTTTGGGGCGGCGGGGAGATTTGCCGGATTTTGTCCCAGTCGGCCGACGGGATTTGGAAGCCGGCTTCTTTTTCCGCACAGTCCAGCCGAAAGTGCCCAGCTGTTTTCCCAGAGCGTAATAACTGCCGTGAGCGTAAGCCAGCAGACCGGCCCGTTCCAGATGCAGTTTACCGGTTTCATCCAGAAGATCCTGTGCAGCATCCACTGCAACAACGTCTGCCAAAATCAGATCGTGACTGCCCAGCGGGATGACGTCGAATACTTTGCACTCCAGGTTGACCGGGCTTTCTGCCACCAGCGGGCAGCTGACCTGAGAAGCCGGTGCGGCGGTAAGCTTCATTGCCTCAAACTTGTCCACATCCCGGCCGCTTTTCACACCGCACCAGTCCACTGCACGGGCAAGCTGTTCGGTGGGCAGATTGATGATGAATTCGCCGCTCTCTTTGATGAGATTATAGCTGTGACGGCTGGGCCGAACTGAGATCGAAACTCGGGGCGGCTGGGTGCAGATGGTACCTGCCCAGGCCACGGTGAATACGTTTTTGCTTTCGCCGCTTCCGCAGCTGACCAGAACCGGAGGAACCGGTCCCAACAGGGCACTGCCCCGCCATTGTACTTTTTCGTTCATTCGTTTTCTCCATTAAAAGTAGTGTCGCTGATGATGTATCGGGGCCGGGCCTTGGTTTCCATATAGATTTTACCCACATATTCGCCAATCACACCCAAGCTCATCATCTGAATTCCGCTGATAAAGCAGAGAATCGCAGTGGTGGAGGCCCAGCCGGGGACGGTTGCACCCAGCAGTGCCCGGACAACGGCCCAGACAACGCCCACAAAGCTGAGGGCGGAAATGGTCAGGCCCAGACCGGTAATGATCCGAATGGGTTTAACCGAAAGGCTTGTGATGCCGTCAAAAGCAAGAGCCAGCATTTTTTTGAGCGGATAATGGCTTTCGCCGGCCATTCGCTCGGCGCGTTCATAATAAACACTGGTGCTTTTGAAGCCCACCAGCGGAACCATTCCCCGCAAAAAAATATTGACTTCTTTGAAGTTTTCAAATTCGTGCAGTACACGAGAACTCAACAATCGGTAGTCCGCATGGTTGAATACCACCTGCGCACCCATCCAGTTCATGATTTTGTAGAAGCCCTCAGCGGTGAAACGCTTAAAGAAAGTGTCTGTGTCACGCTTGCTGCGTACGCCGTAAACGACCTCGCAGCCGTCCCAGTAGGCATCTACCATTTCATCCATGGCGTTGATGTCGTCCTGACCGTCGCAGTCGATGCTGATGGTGATGTCACACCGGTCCTGAACAGTCATCAGACCGCCCAGCAGTGCGTTTTGGTGGCCGCGATTGCGGGAAAGACAGATGCCTTCAAAATGTTCATCCTGCTCATGCAGCTGCTGAATGATATTCCAGGTGTTGTCCTTGCTGCCGTCGTTGACAAAAACAACTCGGCTTTCTGGGGCAATACGGCCCTTTTCGATCAGCGAGTTGATCTTGCCCAGAAACAGGGGACTGGTGACCGGGAGGACCTCCTGCTCATTATAACAGGGGATTACAATGTATAAAACAGGCGTTTTCATGGTGAAAAAGGCTCCTTTTAATGCTCGTAATGCTGCAGCAATGCGGAACGGTCCAGAATTTTAAAACTGTTTTTATAGGTTTCAATCATGCCCTCTGCCCGCATCCGGGAAAGCTCCCGGCAAAGTGCGCTTCGTTCACAGTTGAGATATTCCGCAAGACCGGCTCGTGAGAGCGGCACCGAGAACGTGTCAGCTCCGGCTTCATCTGCCTGCGTTAAAAGATAGGCACAGAGTTTTGCACGAAGCGATTTTAAAATCAGCAGATCGACCCGGCGGTTGAGTGAAAAATATTTTTCCGAAATTGTACGGACCAGATTTTCCAGAAGCTGCAAATGTTCCGCATGCATGGCAGCACAGGGATGCAGCAGTTTGTCACAGGGAATATACAGAGCATCACAGGGTGTGCGGGCCAGAATGGTAACCGGGCTTTTGATGGAACCACCGGCCAAAACGTCGCCGAATACTTCACCGGCCGAAAGAGTGGTAATGGATACACTTACACCGTCCGGTGTGGTTTTAACAGCACTGGCTTCGCCAGACAGAAGGATGCCCACATCGGTGATTTCATATCCCGCCAGCATCAGGACCTCACCTTTTTTAAAATGTCGGTAAGCCGGTTTAAAACACTGGAACATATGATCGATCCCGTGCGGGGTGATTTCTTGAAACAGACTTGTTTTAAGCAAAATGTCGTAGTAGGGTTTCATTTTTGAACCTCCCCCCGTGTTGCTGGTGCAACTTTAATCTTATCCATATTATAGTAAAATTACGCGGCAAAGGCAAATAAAAGGTATAGCTTTTTTCAGAAAAAAACTGAAAAATTTTTTAGAAAGAGGAAACTTTCGGGATGTGTTTTAAAAATAATTTTAAAAGAAAGAACAGTTCCAAATTTTCTTTGCGATTTGAAAAAATCAGAAACATGAACAAATTAAAAATTTAAAGTGAAAATTATCCAGTGTTCTTGTACGAAAGAATAGGAAAGCGTATAATAAGGGTAACGAAAGCGGCCCGGGACTTGCCGCGGGCCGTAAAGGAGGCCGAATTATGAAGCTATTTTTTATGGGTGCAGCCCATGAGGTGACCGGAAGCTGCTTCGTTTTGCAGGCTGCCGGTAAAAATATCATGATTGACTGCGGCATGGAGCAAGGCCCGGACATTTATGAAAATCAACCTCTTCCCTTGGCACCGGGACAGATCGATGCCGTGTTGTTGACTCACGCCCACATCGACCACTCGGGACGTATCCCTCTGCTGGTGAAAAACGGCTACAAAGGACCGGTATATGCCACCAATGCGACAGCATTGCTGTGTGATATCATGCTGCGTGACTCGGCGCATATTCAGGAATTTGAAGCTGAGTGGCGAAACCGTAAGGCTCGCCGTTCCGGCGATGAAATCTATGAGCCGATTTATACAATGGAGGATGCAGAAGCTGCAATCAAGCTGTTTGTCGGTTTTGATTACGGCGAAGAAGTGAACGTTGCAGACGGAATCCGTGCCCGTTTTTCGGATGTCGGCCATCTGCTGGGTTCGGCCTGCATTGAGCTGTGGATCACCGAAGACGGCGTAACAAAAAAACTGGTCTTTTCCGGCGATATCGGAAATTCCAATCAGCCCATTCTGCGCGATCCGGAAACCATTCAAGAGGCGGATTATGTAATTATGGAATCCACCTATGGTGACCGCAGCCATGGCCCGCGTCCCAATTATGTGCAGGAACTGGCTTCGATCATTCAGGAAACCTTTGATCGGGGCGGCAATCTGGTCATTCCCAGTTTTGCGGTTGGCCGTACACAGGAATTGCTGTATTTCCTGCGCCAGATCAAGGAGCAGAATCTGGTAAAAGGTCACGGCGATTTCACTGTTTATGTGGACAGTCCGCTGGCGGTAGAGGCAACCAGTATTTTTAAATCCAGTTGGGAAGACTGCTACGATGATGAAGCCCGAACACTGGTGGAACAGGGCATCAACCCCATCAACTTTAAGGGACTCAAGCTCTCGCTGAGTTCGGATGATTCCCGGGCAATCAACTTTGATCCGGAGAAAAAAATCATTATTTCGGCCAGCGGCATGTGTGAAGCCGGCCGAATCCGTCACCACCTCAAACACAACCTGTGGAAACCGGAAAATACCATTTTGTTTGTAGGCTATCAGGCTGTTGGAACCCTGGGCCGTGCGCTCGTGGAGGGTGCCGACCGAGTGAAGCTGTTTGGTGAAACCATTGAGGTCTGCAGCCAAATTCGGGTATTGGAAGGCATTTCCGGTCATGCGGATAATGAGGGCTTGATGAAATGGGCATCTGCATTCAATCCCAAACCTACCAAGTTCTTTATTGTACACGGTGAGGATGAAGTGACCGATACGTTCGCAAAGCGCCTGCGGGAAGAACTGGGCGTTGAAGCCGAGGCGCCTTATAACGGCGGAGTGTATGATCTGCTGAGCGGTTACTGCATTGCGGAAGGCAATCGGACCCGGATTTCCCGGGAGAATACTTCGGCCAATGTGCGCCGTCAGACCACGGTATTCCGCCGCCTTTGGGATGCCGGTACCCGCCTGATGAATATCATTCGGGCAAAGGAAGGCCACGCCAACAAGGAACTGGCCAAAATGGCAAGCCAGATCGAGGCATTCTGCGACAAATGGGAAGACTAAGTGATCCAATTGCAGCATAAAAAGTTAAAAAGATAAAAAATGCCGCCTGTTTTCTCATTTTGGGAGAGCAGGCGGCATTTGAGTCAATCCAGAAGACCGCATAGAATGCTGTTTTGAAGAATCATTCCGTGACTGGTGAGCTTCAAGGTCTCGCCGTCAAAACAGGCATAACCGGCATCCACACAGCGGTCGACGAAGTGTTTTTGCTTGGGTGTCAGTTCCAGGCCGAATTGAGATTTCAGGGCAGAGATGGAAAGTCCGGAAGCAAGCCGCAGCTGCAAGATGATAAAATCCTCGACGCCGCAGTCACCATCCGGGACCAGCTCCGAAATCCCATTTACAAAATCCCGGGTGCTGGAAGGCCAGTAGAACCGGCGATTTTCCATGCAGCTGTGTGCGGCAGGTCCCAGGCCCAGATAATCGCCGCAGTCCCAGTAAATCAGATTGTGTTTGCCTTCAAAACCGGGACGGGCAAAGTTGCTGATTTCATATTGAGCAAAGCCGGATTTTTCCAGCTGTTCACAGCCATAGAGATAAAAATCAGCGGCTTCATCATCGGAAGGCAGATTTTCCGGCGGTTTACGTCCGAATACGGTGTTGGGTTCGATTTTTAAAAGGTAAGCGGAAATGTGGGTTGCTCCACCGGACTGGATCAAATCCAGCGTTTCGTCAAATTCTTCCTGGCTGTACTGGGGCAGAGCCATCATAATGTCACCGGAAATATTTTCAAATCCAGCTGAACGGGCCGCTGCAAATGCCGCTCTTGCCTGTGCAGAATTGTGAGGACGGCCCAGACGGGCAAGACTGTCATCCCGGGCGGTCTGAACACCCAGACTCAGACGGTTGACACCGGCCTTTAAAAAGCCTTCTAAAAGTGCTTCGTTTACGGTTTCGGGGTTTGCCTCCAGAGTGATTTCAGCACCAGGCAGCGGGTTGATGGCAGAAATTATCTGTGTGGTTTGCTCCGGCGTCATCAAGCTGGGTGTGCCGCCGCCAAAATACAGGGTATCCGGACGTCGGCCGGCGGGCATATAACGCTGAGCCGCATTCAGAAGAGCCGAAATGTATTCATCCGGAACTCCGTGACTGGCACCACGGGAGTAAAAATCACAATAGCGGCACTTAGCCGTGCAATATGGAATGTGAACATAAACGCCAAAGGCCATGAGAAAAGCCTCCTTTTTAGGAATAAAATAGGGGATTGAAGAATATCATTGATATAACATTGACAAGCAGGTGTGTTTCTGCTATAAAAAAGTTGGAATAGCAATAAAATATCAATTTTTTATTTTATTGTACAAAAAGAAATTGTGAGGGAGGTCAAATAATGAAACGTAATAGCTGGAAAAGAATGTGGCCGATTTTTCTTTGCATTGGTCTGCTGCTTACGGCCTGTGGTGGCAGCAGTGGAAATGACAAGGGCTTGCTTGGGTATGCGCTGGACGTCAAATCGGATATGGCAGGTCCCAAAGGACTGGAATACAGGATGACCTCCGAACAGGTTGCCCAGGCCCGCAATTTGACCGACGCAAAGGTCAACGAACAGGATCAGATCATCCATCCCATGAGTTTAGAAGGATTGTCGGATGAAGTCCAGGAAATTTTTATCTTCCAGGACAATGAGCTGTGCAGTGTTCTGTATGCGGTTCCGGTCAAATCGGATTCGTTTGATGCAGTTCAGCAAGATCTGCTCAAACAGGCAGAAGAGATGCTCCCGGCTGAATGGAAACTGGGCGAAGATGGTTCTGAGCAAATCATCTGGCAGGACCCGCAGAACAATCAGGTCCAGCTGCAATTTATGAAAGAAAAAGAAATGGTCTTTTTAAAAATGTCGATGGCCCATCCTTCACGGACCAGCCTGGAACCAAAATAAACCATTAGTATGATTTACGGCGCAGCGAAAGAATTTCCTTTTGCTGCGCCTTTTTCACAGACCTATTATAAAAGATTTTGAATTTATTTACAAATACGGGGATACTGAGTATTATAATAGAAATCAATAAAGAAAGGATGGATTTTCATGAATCAAAATTTTCGTGAACCGGCTCAGAATACCATCTATGCGGCAGAAAATCGGATGGGAGCCTTCCAATACGAAACCCTGAGCAGTTACACAACCAAAACATTTGGCTGGATGTTTGCCGGTCTGGCAGTGACCTTTGTTACTGCGCTGGGATTTTATCTCAGCAATTTGGCACTGGTGCTGTTCCGGATTCCCTTTATGTGGCTGATTTTAGGCATCGCCGAATTTGCAGTGGTTATTTCCATGACCGCCCAGATGCGTAAACTGACGGTGTCGGGCGCAAAAGGAAGATTTTTCACCTATGCAATCATCAACGGTATTGTATTCAGCAGTTACTTCTATATGTTCCAGATGTTTGATCTGGTTTTGGCTTTTGGTACCACGGCTCTTTATTTTGGCCTGATGGCAGGTTATGGTTATGTAACCAAGAAAGACCTGAGCGGTTGGTCCAAACCTCTGATTTTCGGCCTGATTGCTATGATGATCGTCAGCCTGATCGGAATGTTCTTCGGCGGTTTCAATGTGCTGATGTGCTGTGCAGGCATTATCCTGTTTGCATGCTACACCGCATACGATACCCAGAAAATCAAGGCAGCTTACTTTGCCTATGCCGGCAACGAAGAACTGGCAAAGAAAGCGTCGATCTATGCAGCTTTGGAACTGTATCTGGACTTCATCAACCTGTTCCTGTATATCCTGCAAATGTTTGCACGCAATCATGACAACTAAAAACAAATTGATCTGAATAAACGGCAGCCATAACGCATGTAAAAGTTGTGGCTGCTGTTTTTTTATTGCAATAAATGGTTTGCACTGTGGAAGATTGGGAGAAGAAAGAAAAAAGTCATGTCATTCTGAGGAACGTTGCGACGAAAAATCTTGAAACTTTTTGGATGGCAGGGTGCTGGAAGATGAAAAGATCCTTCGCTGTGCTCAGGATGACAGTGGTGGGAGAAGGCTTTTGTCTGCGCCTTTGTCATTCTGAGGAACGTTGCGACGAAAAATCTTGAAGCTTTTTGGATGGCAGGGTGCTGGAAGATGAAAAGATCCTTCGCTGCGCTCAGGATGACAGTGGTGAGAGAAAGTTTTTGTCTGCGCCTTTGTCATTCTGAGGAATGCAGCGACGAAAAATCGTGAAACTTTTTGGATGGCAGGGCGCCGGAAGATGGAAAGATCCTTCGCTGTGCTCAGGATGACAGTGGTGGGAGAAGGCTTTTTCCATGCGTCTTGCAATCAAAGAAACAAACCGCTATACTGAAATTTATCTGCAAATGCAGCAATTCAAAAAAATGGAGAAAGAAAGATCAAATCTATGGAACAGATTTTGCGAAAATCCACTCGTTCGACACCGGATCTTACCCGGGGCCCCATCACCAAAACCATGCTGCTGTTTGCACTCCCCATGATTGCAGGAAATTTATTGCAGCAGTGTTATCATATTGCAGATACCCTGATTGTCGGACGGTATCTGGGCCCGGATGCTTTGGCAGCTGTGGGGTCTTCTTATACGCTGATGACTTTTTTGACATCCATCCTGTTGGGCCTGTGCATGGGCAGCGGAGCGTTCTTTTCCATTCGATACGGAGAAAATGACCAGAAAAGGCTGCATGAAGGAATTTTTGTTTCCTTTGTTTTTATTGCAGGTCTGACAATTCTGCTTCAAACCGGCGTGTTTTTGGGGATTGATCCTATCTTGCACGCGCTTCAGGTGCCAGAATCGGTGTATGCGGAAATGCGGGAATATCTGTGGGTTGTATTTTGGGGCATTGCCGCGACCTTTTTGTGCAATTTTTATGCAAGCCTTCTTCGTGCAGTAGGAAACTCTCGTACGCCGCTGGTGTTTTTGGGATTTGCCTCAGTGCTGAATGTGGTTTTAGATCTGGTGTTTGTGCTGAAATTTCATTGGGGAATTGCGGGCGCAGCCTGGGCAACCGTACTGGCACAATGGTGTTCCGGTTTGGGGCTGATGGCCTATACCCTGATTCGGGTTCCTGAACTTCGGGTATCCCGGCAGGAAATGAAATTTACCCGGTCACTGGCAGGGGAAATTGCAAACTTTTCACTGCTGACCTGTGCACAGCAGTCGGTGATGAATTTCGGTATCCTGATGGTGCAGGGATTGGTGAACAGCTTTGGTACTGCGGTTATGGCAGCCTTTGCAGCGGCAGTTAAAATTGATTCTTTCGCTTATATGCCGGTACAGGATTTCGGAAATGCATTTTCTACCTTTGTAGCTCAGAATCATGGAGCCAAAAAGCCGGAACGAATCCGGGCAGGTATCCGAAGTGCGATTTGGACAACGACGCTGTTTAGTCTGCTGGTTTCGGCCATCGTGTTTGTATTTGCCGGTCCGCTGCTTGGCATCTTTATTGCACCGGGCGAAACCGAGATTCTGGCCATTGGTGTGCAGTATCTGCACATTGAAGGTGCATTCTATTGCGGTATTGGTGCACTGTTTTTGCTGTATGGTTTGTACCGGGCAGTGCAGAGACCGGGTATGTCGCTGGTGCTCACGGTTATTTCGCTGGGTACCCGAGTGGCCCTTGCATATCTGCTGTCGGCTATTCCGGCTATTGGAGTCGTAGGCATCTGGTGGTCGGTTCCCATTGGCTGGTTTCTGGCCGATCTGGTGGGCTTTGTATATTACTGGCGTATATGCCGCAATCGCTGAACCGAAATATTCAAGAAAACAGAAACAGCCGCCGAACTGGTTTTCAGTTCGGCGGCTGTTTTAAAACAAAAAAATCCCCCGATCTTGCGATCGAGGGAAATGGTGAGCCATCGGGGATTCGAACCCCGGACACCCTGATTAAAAGTCAGGTGCTCTGCCAACTGAGCTAATAGCTCTCACTGCTTTCAACAGCTCTCACAGTATAACAAGATTTTGAGAGAATGTCAATACAAAAATTTAAAAAAATTAAAATTTATAAAAAATATTTTCAAAAAACTGAATTGAAACTTAAAAACAGGCAGAAAAAAGCGTCTGGACGTAAAATGCAAAGCGATAAGTTACAAAGTGTTTACAAAATACAGGAAAATGAGTATTATTATAGGTATCAAACGTTTTAAGGGGGCATGGGGAATGAAACTTGCAAAGGCAGCAGCGGTTTTGTGCCTTCTGACGGTCGGACTGTGTGCTTGCAGCAGTCAAACCCAACCGGCATCCAAACAGGGCGGTTTTTCTGCGATGTTTTCCAAACCGGCAGTGGCCTATGAGATTTTTGACGACATCAATCCCTATACCGGACTTGAAAAAGCGCCGGACTATCCAGAAGGCAAACGGGGCCTTGCGGTAATGGTGGATAATGTTCGGGGCGCTTGGCCGCAGTGCGGACTCAATGCAGCAGATCTTGTATATGAAATGGTGACCGAAAGCGGAATTACCCACCTGATGACTGTTTATCGGGATTATGCAAAAATGCCGACGGTGGGCCCGGTTCAATCGGCCAGAGATCAGCATATTCAGTTGATGATCCCATTGGATGCGCTGTATGCCCATGTTGGCAGCTCCAGCATTGCCCGGGATTATCTGGAAGTTTACAAGTTGGAAGACAGAAAAAGCATTGATGGAAAACATAAAAATTTTTATTGGATCGATGCGGAGCGTAGCAAAACCAAAGGACGGCAGGACAGTGTATACACTGACGGCCCTACCTTTGCCAGTGCAGCGCAGCAGTACGGACTGGAAACGCAGTCGGATCAGGAACCGATGCAGATTTTTAATTTTGTCCGATACGATCAGCCACGCCGGGAACTGACCGGCGGTTCGGCAAATCAGGTTTATCTGCGTTTTTCCGGCTATGCAGATTCGCTGTTTACATATGACCCGGAAAGCGGAAAATATTATAAAGAACAATTCGGAGAGCCGCAGCTGGATCTGTCGGATGGCGGACAGCAGTACAGGACCGACAACGTATTTTTGCTGTTTGCAAATATTGAGAAATATCCTGACGGAGCGTTGGCACACATCCGTTTTGATGAACGTCATGGCTCGGGCTTGTATTTTTCCGGTGGCTGATACGAGCGAGTGCGCTGGATCAAGGAAGATCCTGCCAGTCCGCTGCGAATTGTAGACAATGAAGACACGGAAAAAGACATTCAGGTAAACCCCGGCAGCAGTTACATTGCGGTAATCGAAAATGAGCAGATTTCCAACTGTCGGATCGATGATAAAACATTGGAGGAAACCTTTGACAAATAACTGCTAAACCGGTTGTTTTGGTTGCAGTGAAACCGGTTCACTGTTATAATGAAAATGAAATGGGTATTGCCCCGGAATGGGGAAAGAATAAAAGAAAGATTTGAGGGAAGCACATGAAACGCATCATCAGTATCCTGCTGGTTATGGCTACAATGGCCGGCGTGTTGACCGGCTGCGGCGGCACTGAAAACGGTAAAACATCTGACCAACAGCCGCTGGCAACAACTGTCCCCACACCGGAACCGACACCGGAGCCTTATGAAGCGAACGTGCTGACCGGTCTGAAAAAGGATGACGATTATCCCGAAGGTCAGCGTATTGCAGCTGTCATGGTAAACAATATTGAGACCTGCCGTCCGCAGAGGGGCCTGTCGGATGCACAGATCCTGTTTGAAATCAAGGTTGAAGGCGGCATCAGCCGTTTTATGGCTCTGTTCAATGATTACAATAAGATCCCCGAGATTGGACCCATCCGTTCCGCTCGCGATCAGTTCTTCCGTCTGGTACAGCCTTTCCAGCCGCTGTATGCACACATCGGCGAAAGCATTGTGCAAAAACAGCTCATTTCGGATTACGATTACGATGAGTGGAACCTGGACGGCAAGTATGATGCACCTCTTTCTTACCGCAAAGAGGGCCGTACCAACTGGTCCGGCAAGGGTGTTGCAATTGAGCACACTGCTTATATGGACGGTGACAAAATTGCGGACTATGTGAAACGTCATGAAGTGGACGATCGCCGCAACTACAATTCTACCTTCTTTAATTTTGTGGATTACCGTGATCCGGCTTACATTCCGGAAGGCAAGCAGTTGGAAGAAGGTCAGGATGCAACCGCAGATCGTCTGACTGTGCGCCATTCGCAGTCTTACCGTTCCCGCTTTAATTACAATGCGGATTCGGGCAAGTATGAAATGGAACAGTGGTATCCCAGTGTTGCAAGCTATAAGCCCGTGAAGGATGAGAACAACGGCAAGCAGCTGGATTTTGATAACCTGATCGTACTGTTTACCGAAATTTATCCGTATGCAGGTCACGAACAGAAGGATTTGCAGTATGCAGAGTACAGCTGGGGCGGCGTTGGCTTCTATTGCTATGGCGGTAAGATCGAACGCATCCGCTGGCAGAAGGGTGCTCCGCAGGAGACCCTGCGCCTGGTTACATTTGACACCCAGGAGCCGTTTGAAATCAACTGCGGAACCAGTTATGTAACCGTAGTGGACAACGACGAGATCCCTTACTTTAAGTGGGAGGCCGATGAAAACAAGGTGGAGACTTCGGAAGAGCCTGTTCAGAACACCTTTGTTGAAAATGAAGATTAAATCGATTCCCAATGGGGCCTGCCCGAAAAGGCAGGCCCCATTTTAACCAAAGAAGGTGGAAAAATGAAAATTCGAGTGAAATTTTTATCGCTGTTTCTGGCAGTTTTGCTTTTGGCAGGCTGCGGAAAAGCGGATACAATACCGGCGGATTCAAATGCGGAAACGTCGGCTGCAAGCCAAAGTGCAGAGGAAACCGTTTCGGAGTCTGCCGAACAGCAGAAACTTCCGCTTCCCAAAGAAGGTATCAGTCCAATTACCGGTTTGACGGTGCAGTATCCCGGTCAGCGTCCGGTGGCGGTAATGCTGTATAACAATATGGCTTGTCGTCCCCAGTGGGGCATCGGAGCAGCGGATCTGCTGATTGAGGCAAACATTGAAGGCCAGGAAAGCCGTTTGATGGCGGTGTATGAGGGCGTGGATGCTGTAGAAAAGGTTGGCCCGGTAGGTCCGGCCCGGGATGCGTTTTTGCAGATGGTTATGCCGTTTGGCGTGATCCCGATGTTCAACGGAAGCGATGTATACAGTTCCAATCTGCTGAATCAATACAAATATCAGCCCATTGACGGCCATTATGCGGGCGTTTCGGCGTTTGACTATGACAGTTCCCGCCGTGGTATTTACCCGGCACAGTATAACTGGTATGCACATAAAGGATTGATTCCGGGGGCATTGGAACTGTATGGACAAAGTGCAGAGGGCGAAACTCCTGCATTCTTCGAGTTTTCAGAAGAAACAGCTCCAACTAACACCGATGGTACAGCAATCGAAGTAGGTTATGGTACTGGTCGTACCGTACTGATGCAGTACGACGCAGGCCAGTATGTGATGAAAGAAGCCGGCGACTTTCAGTGGGATGCCAATCAGCCGGATACAGCGGTTGGATTTGACAATGTGCTGCTTTTGCTGGCAAAGCACGGCACTAAGGATGACGGCGTGACCCGTGAATACGATTTGACTGAAGGTCAGGCC
>SAMEA104404097__coassemble_366_pt1 | contig 46214 bp, 42 predicted proteins | sample SAMEA104404097__metabat2_low_PE_069 | metagenome-assembled genome bin SAMEA104404097 (sample SAMEA104404097) | Balaenoptera acutorostrata
CTCCCAGGCTGCATCCTGCTTTTCGGGGCTGGACTTTGCGTTGATGACCCAGCAGTCACCGGCGATAGCAGTTGCGGACTTGCCGGAAGGACCAGCAGGAGGCAGGCACAGGCCCAGGTTGTCCAGATCCATGCCCTTATTGGCAACGTCGATTACCCAGTCAACTGCGAAAGGCATCATAGCAATCTTGCCCTGGCTGAAGTTATCCAGCAGATCACCGAACTTCAGGGTGCGGTCGCTGGGCAGAACCTTTTCAGCAGACAGTTTCTGATAATACTTGGCAGCTTCGAGCACAGCGGGATCGGTAAAGGTCAGAGCAGCGGTGCCATCGGGGTTTTCCTTGGTCAGATCGCCGCCGGCCTGCCATACATAATACTGGAAGAACCACTCGGTCCATTCAGCAGCCAGAGTCGCATAACCAGCTACCTGGTTTGCGGGGTCGTTCAGGGTCTTAGCCATTTCCAGAGCCTCGTCCCAGGTCTGGGGAGCGCTCTCAAAGCCAGCCTTATTCAGCAGTTCCTTGTTGTAACCGAACAGCATGGGAGCAACCTGGTTGGGTACGCCGTAAATCTTGCCGTCACGGGTGAACATATCCAGATAAGTCTTATCCAGGTACTGGGTTTCATCCCACTTGTCCAGATACTCGTTCAGGGGCTTGATGATGCCGGAAGAAATGTATTTGTCCATCATGGTGAAGGAACCAACGATGCAGTCGGGAGCGGTGCCTGCTGCAACAGCCTGGTAGAACTCGTTGCCGGGGTCGCCTTCCTTAACTACAGAATTCAAAGTGATCCAGGGATGCTCTTCCAGGAATCTCTTTTCGCGCTCTGTTTCGAACTCGTCTGCATTGCGGCTGGTGACCCACAGGGTCAGCTCTACGGGCTCGTGATCCTGCGCAGCAGAGGTGCTGCTGGAAGCGGGGGTGGATTCGGGAACCGATGCGGGGTTGGAACTGGATGCTCCGGAACCGCCGCAGGCGGTGAACATCGAACCGATCATTGTGCCGCAGGTCAGCAGCGCAATCAGTCTTTTACTTGATTTCATGTGGTTTCCTCCTTAAAAGAAAGTGCTTTCTGTGTGCGAAACGCCATCGTGCGGGCTTTCGCTTTCGTTGCTTTAAGTCTAGCAAATCCTGGCCGGGGTGTAAATGCACTATTTTTTACCTTAGGGGATAAAAAAACAACCTTTTTCCGTTACAGTGCACCAAAATTTTAAAAAAGTTTAAAAAAAGTAAAGAATATTGCCTTCAATAGTCAAATTTATGTCTCTCGCCCGGCGGATCATCTTTGATATGATTAAGGCAATGATAGAAAGGAGCGTCCCTATGAAAAAAAAATCGCGGAAAGGTTATTTCTGGCGCCAGAAGATGGCTCCCTGGCTCATCCTCCTGGTTCCCATGCTGTTCACCCTGTGGCTGAAGTATTATCCTATTTTGAAAGCCGCTTATATTTCCTTCTTTAATTATGATCCCATCAATCAGCCCGGTCAGTTTGTTGGTTTGGAAAACTACAAGACCATGTTCCAGACTGAATATTACTGGGAAGCCTGGAAAAACAGTTTCATCTTCCTGATTCTCCAATTGCTGATGACCTTCTTTATTCCGATCATTCAGGCTCTGTTCCTCAATGAGCTGCGCCGGATGAAGAGTGTGATCTCCACCATGTACCTGCTGCCCACCCTGATCCCCACCACCATCAACGTAATCGTATGGCGCTGGGTATGGCATCCCGATTACGGTGTGGCCAACCAGATCGTTAAGTTCTTCGGCGGCGAACCTCAGGCATGGCTGAGTGATCCTTCCCTCGTAAAGTTCTGCATCATCTTCCCCGGTGTTATCGGCGGCGGCATCAGCGTGCTTTTGTATCTGTCTGCGATTCAGAATGTATCCTCCGACATTATGGAATCCGCTGCGCTGGACGGCTGCACCGGCTGGAAGCGCATCTGGTACATCACCCTGCCCAACATTCGTTACATCATCTTTATTCAGATGGTCATTGCCGTTTCCGCAGCAATGCAGCTGCTGGATGCTCCATACATGTTCGCAGCCGGCGGTCCCAGCGGTGCTTCCACCACACAGGGCATTTACATTTATAATGCCTTTAACAAAGATTACAACTACGGCAGAGGTTCTGCTGCTTCGGTTATTCTGATGGTCGTCGTTATGATTATGACCATGATTCAGATGCATTTTGAAAATGCAGAAAGGGAGTGAGTCGCATGAATATGAAAAAGAAAAAGTCTACCAAGATCCGTCTTTCCAAAAGCGACCTCTCTTTGCAGATCGTTGCCATCACCGTTACTGTGCTCTCACTGCTGCTCATCCTCTTCCCCTTTGCACTCACCATCAGCAACGCAATGAAGGACAACACCAAAATTTACGATGCGCCCCCCAAGCTTCTGCCTGACAGTGCCAATTCGCTTTCGCTTACTGTTGACTATACCGGCTTTACCGGAACCGACAGCGAGCTGGAAGCCAAACTTCAGGAAGACATGGTCAGCGCCATGTTCGGCGTCTTTACCAAGCTGAACCGCGATTCCATCTTTGAAACCAAGTTCTACGGTGTGCAGGACGGCAAGACCATTTTCTATGCCCGCGCACACCAGAGTGAGCTTCAGCTGGAAAAGGACTACGGTGTTTACGAAGGAACCGTTTTGAAACACGACACCCTGCTTTACAAGGATCGTGCTCAGCGTGTATCCGACATCATCGGCTATGATTTCGATACAAACGGTTTGTCCAAGCACACCGCTCCCACCGAACTGCAAGCTGAGACTCAGACAAAGCTGAGCGAAGTATTTGACAAGAAATTCCCGCTCAACGGCACCCTCACCGCCTGCGAAACTTCCAAGAACAACTTCCTGCTGCTGGAAAGCTTCGTTCATTATATGAAGCTGCCCAACTATATGTACGAAAACAATGAGACCATTTCCCGGGTAGGCTTTATGGCCTTTGTTGGCAACACCGTTATCGTAATCGGCTTTGCCATCATTGCACAGGTCCTGCTGTGCTCTCTGTGCGGTTTTGTAATCAGCCGCCTGCTCAGGCCCAAGGCCGCACGGTTTGCGCTGCTGTTCTTCCTGGGTGCTCAGATGATCCCCTTCGCCAGCATCATGCTGCCGCAGCTTATCATGTACCGCAACATGGGCGCTTACAACAACTACGCTGCTCTGCTGCTGCCCTTCCTGTATCCTTACGGCTTCTATGTCTACCTGTTCAAGGGCTTCTTTGACCGCATCCCCGGTTCTTACTTTGAGGCCGCCCGCCTGGACGGTGCTTCTAATATGTTCCTTTACAGCCGTATCTGCATGCCTCTGTCCAAGTCCATCATCTCTCTGATTGCTCTGCAAACCTTCCTGGGCAACTGGAACGACTTCTTCTGGGCATGGATGGTAACCGAGCGTCAGGAGCTGTGGACTTTGAACGTGGCCCTCTACAACATCGCCAACAACGTAAGCACCAAGCAGAATGCACTGATGGGTATTTCCCTGGTGACCATTCTGCCGGTCATCCTGATTTCTCTGATCTTCTCCAAGCAGCTGAAAGCAAGCATCATGAACTCCGGCGTGAAAGGATAAAGGTGAAACTTCATGGAACATTTCAACCCGCAAATTAAAATCGACCTGCCCAAGCGCTGCGGCAATGTGCTTTCCGTTCAGGATTTCGGCGCAAAAACCGAGCCCGGTTTCTGCAACACCGAGCCTTTCCGCAAGGCGATTGCCGCCTGCAAAGAACAACCCGGCACCGTGCTGGAAATTCCGAAGGGTGTTTATCACCTTTACAATGCCCCCAATCAGATCCACCTGCCCCTGCACGGCATTGAGGATCTGACCGTGGAGGGCAACGGCAGCGAACTGATTTTCCACACTCCGGTGGCCTATTTCGACATTCTCGATTCTGTCCGCATTCATCTGAAAGATCTGGTTCTGGACTGGGCCTGGGAAGACGCTCCTCTTTCCAGCGTAGGCGTTGTTCAGGCCGTTGCGGAAGACGGTCGTTATCTGGATGTGGTTTTCCCCAGTCTGACCAGTGTTCCCGAGGATCTCGAAATCCGCATTGTCGGACCATTTGACCCTCATCGCTATACCCCCGGCTGTCCCGGGGGCATCGAGTTCCGCCCGTATTTTGACGATCACATCCATCTTTCCGGCGATGCAAAATCCGACGAGGAAATGCAGCATCTGGTCCGGGAACTGAGCAACATCCTGCTGCCCGAGATGGAAAAATTGGCAGACAATGTTCTGCGTATCTACACCAAACGGCCCGAGTGGGCCGCCGCCCACTTCAAAGCCGGACAGTGCTACAACTTCCGCCACTTTGAATACGATGGTGTGGCTGTACGCACCGCACGAAGCAGCCACATCACACTGGAACGGCTCACCCTTTACGGCTGCCCCGGTCACGGATTTTTAAGCAGCGGCGGTGTGCATCACCTGCATTTCGACCACTGCCGAATCCAGCCTCGCCCCGGCACCGCACGCAGTGTTTCGGTTTCGGTAGACTGCCTGCATGTGGGCAATTCTCAGGGACAGTTCATTATTGAAGACTGTGATTTCTCCGGCGCAGGTGATGACTGCATCAACCTGCACGACAATTCCAGCATGGGCATTGACCGGCTGGACGACCACACTCTGCTGGCCCGCCGGGTAGCCGAAAGTGCGCTTCAGTTTGAAGCCGGCGGAAAAATCGAGCTTCGCAATCCGGACCTTTCCCCCACCGGATATACGTCGCTGATCCGCTCGGTGACCTACAAGCCCGAGGACCGTACCTGCATTCTGGATCTGGAAGAGCCCCTGCCCGCCGATCTGGATTCAGAATCCGTGATTTTCAACCGCAGTTTCCATACCGATTACTACATCATCCGAAACTGCCGTTTCACCAACAACCGTGCCCGCGGCGCTCTCTTGCAGGGCAGCCACGGTCTGGTTGAAAACAACCTGTTTGAAAACATTCAAGGTGCTGCCATTCAGATCGAAACCGGCTGCGAAAGTCGGTGGAGCGAAGGTCAGGGCGTTACCGACCTTTTGATTCGCGGCAACGTGATCCGTCACTGCGATCTGAACGCATGGCAGATGGCGGTTATTTACATGGGCGTTTACCTGCCCGGCGGACGCACCGAATATCCGGTCTTTACCGATATTGAAATTTGCAACAACACCATTGTGGATTGTCCCCGCCTTGCCGGATTCTTCTCTTCCTGCAAGAATGTTCAGGTACACCACAACGCCATCATCAACGCAGGCCAGCTGGATTATTCCATCCCCTGCTATGGCTCCAGCACGATGGAGGAACCGATCTACGGCGAACACTATGAAGGCATCATCCAGTTCTATCGCAGCCAGGATTGTTCCGCCGCCGATAACCACATCTTCTCCACCCTGCTGTAACCCCAAACGCAAATTATAAAAAACTGTTTTTCTGGAGGCATCTATGAAAAAAATTGGATTTATCGGCTATGGCCTTCGTTCCAAAACCATGATGCAGTCTTTCCGGGCTATAGAGGCACCCTTCACCGTGGGTGCCATTGCAGACCCTCTCTGCAACGAACTGCGTAACGAACTTGCAGACGATCCTATGTTCCAGTATACTAACTACTATATGGATGCGGAAGAAATGCTGGAAAAAGAATCGCTGGACGGTGTATTCATCGGCACCCGCTGCGGCCTGCACACCCATTACGCTGACATGGTTCTGCACCGTGGTCTGCCCCTGTTTTTGGAAAAGCCGGTCTGCATTACCGAAGATCAATACGCTCAGCTACTGGATGCTTCCAAGGGAATGAACGACAAGGTCGTGGTTTCCTTCCCGCTGCGTCTTACCTGCATTGTTCAGGAAATGCGTAAGCTGGTGGAAAGCGGTGCTTTGGGTGAGATCACCTCGGTCCAGGCCATCAACAACGTACCCTATGGCAGCGTTTATTACAACAGCTGGTATCGGGATTCCAGCCTGACCGGCGGTCTGTTCTTGCAAAAATCCACCCACGACATCGACTACATCACCTACATTCTGGGCAAACGCCCGGTAAAGGTCATGGCACAAACGGCCAAGATGTATTTTAAAGGCGATCACCCCGAAGGTCTGCACTGCCCCAACTGCCCGGAGTATCGTACCTGCCCGGAAAGCAGCTTTATTTCCAAGAGCATCTACGGCAGCGAACCCACCGGCGACTGCTGCTGCTTTGCCCGTGACACCGGCAATGAAGATGTGGGTGCAGCCCTCTTTGTATGTGAAGACGGCACCATCATCAACTACCACCAGACCTTCCTGGTCAAACAAAAGGCCGGCCGCCGCGGTGCACGTTTCATCGGCACCAAGGGCAGTGCCGAGTTCGATTTCTACACTGCTGAAATGCGTGTGGATTATTACGACTGGAACCACACCGACGTTCACAACTTTACTTATCCCTCGCCCATGCACTTCGGCGGCGATGTTCAGCTTGCTCTGGCATTTACCGATGTGTTGGAGGGCAAGCCCAGCCGCTGCACTCTGAACAGCGGTCTTGCCAGTGCAGCCGCTTGCCTGGCTGCAAAAAAGGCCGCCGAAACCAACCTGCTCACTCCCATCGAGTACGGTTTTTAAACGCCCCGCAAAAGGAGGACAAACCACATGACAACCACAACACTGCTCCAGGGCGCAATCAGCGCCCGTGAAGAATTCTTTTACCCGGATACTTCGCTTTCCGCCCTTCCGGAAATGCTCTCTCTTTCCATGCCGAAAAACGGCCGTCCCGGTGTTCAGCTGCTGCAAAAGAGCACCGAGCCGCTGACCCTCAAGCTGGAAAGCGATGCCTTTACCGCTGAATGGTTCCGTATGCGTGCCATCCCGGTGGAATACAACACCGGCAACGGTGAAGATCAGGGCGGTGCAATGGTTCTGGAACAGCGTCCGGCTGTAAAACCCAGCTACGCTACCCGGCTTGCCCCCTTTACGGTTTATGACTGCCTTGAGCCCATCGGGGAAAAACTCGTACCGGAAAACGGTCTTGCTGCACTGTATTTCTGCCTGATTCCCAAAGAGGACATTCAGCCCGGCCTGCATACTGCTCAGCTCACCGTGGGCAGCTATCAGTGCCGTCTGGAAGTTCAGGTCTACAACGTAGCCATCCCGGAAAACACCTTCCCGGTCACCAACTGGTTCAGCCTGAGCGCAATTGCCCGTCTGCATCATCTGGAACCGGGTACGGATGCTTTTTATGGCATGGTCCGCCAGTATGCAAAGGCCATGCGCCGGATGCATCAGACCATGTTCTATCTGGAACTGGATGACACCTGTGTTGTCAGCCGTGACCCCTATACCTTCGACTTTACTTACCTGGAACCGCTGATCCGCTGCTTCTTTGATGCAGGACTCAAAACCATTGAGATCGGACCCCTGCTGAGCCGTGGATTTTTGCCGGACGGCATGCCCAATATGTACACCGACAGCTTTACCTGTGCAATGGCACCGGATGTTGCCATCAACACTCCCGAGGGCTATGCCATCACCGTACGCTTTGTACAGGCCCTTGCCGCATTCCTGCGCAGCCACGGCTGGGATCAGGATGTGGTATTCCACATCCACGATGAGCCGGATATCCACTGCCCCGATGAAGCGCTTCACTCCCGCAAGGAGCAGTATTATCTGGCCGCCAGCATTCTGCGCAAATATCTCCCTTCCGTAAAAGTGATTGAAGCGGTATCCTCCGCTCAGTTCCGGGGCGGTGTGGATATTTGGGTGCCCGGCACACCGGGTTATGAACAGAACAAAGAAGAATTCGACCGGCTCATCGGACTGGGCGAAGAGGTGTGGGCCTATGTCTGCTGTGGTCCGGAAGGTCACTGGCTGAACCGCTTTTTGGATTTTGCCGTACTCAAAGGCCGTCTGCTTTTCTGGGGCTGTGCCAAAAACCGTTTGGCAGGCTTTTTGCACTGGGGCTTCAATCAGTTCCCCTGTGATATGAACCCCTTTGAAAGCACCAGCTGCCCCAATCATACCGGCATCGGAACAAACTTCCCCTGCGGCGACTCGTTCCTGGTTTATCCGGGCGACAACGGCCCCTGGCCGGGCATGCGTATGGAAGCCGCCCGCCGAGGTGCCGAGGATGCTGCTTTGCTTAAGCTGCTGCTTGCCAAAGATGAAAAGGCTCACGACGATCTGGTCGGCCGTGTGTTCCGTACCAACTCGGACTACGACGATGACCCGGAAACCTTTGCAGATGTATACGACAGCCTGCTGCGGCAGCTGAGTTCCGACAATTAAAAAACAGCCCACTTCAACGTTGTATGTGCAGTTGACAGAGGAGCCAAAATTTCCGCTTTAAAAACGTAAAACTTTCCAGTTGCTTTGTGTGCCAAACATGCTATACTGAGGTTAGAAGCACTGAGAACCAATTTGAATCGTGAACGGAGGTTTGATTCCCATGCAGAAACGCAGTCACAAATTACTGGCCGCTACCCTTCTTAAAAGCGAGTCCGGCTTTCGCACCAAACGTTACGAGTGGGCTTTTCTTTTCGGCTCTTTCGAGCCGGACTGCAATCCGCTCTCTTATTTAAAAGGTTCTTTCCGCGCTCAGAAATTTGCTGGGCACAACTTTTCCAATTCTCAGCGCTTTATTGAACGCAAAATTCGTCTGCTCCAGAAAAAGCAGCGTTGGAATATCTGGAACTACTACACTTTGGGCAAGATCACCCATTATCTGGCTGATGCATTCACCTTTCCCCATAACCCCCATTACACTGACAGCATGCTGGCACACCACCAGTACGAAACCAATTTGCGGGCCTATCTGGAAGATTATCTGAAAGACCGCACCCTGCGGTGCAAGGCTTTTCGGGAAGATGTAGTTGGCGCTCTGGAACAGCTTCACAATTTTTATCTGCATTCCAGTGCCGATCAGCACATGGACGTGCAGTATATTCTGGAAGCGGTCAGCCTGCTGATGGCAGGATGCCGGCCGGCGATTGCCTGATACAATCCGGTTTTGGCATTGTTGCGCAGCATGCAGAGCCTTGTTTTTGAGCAAAATCAGCTTTTAAGATCTTCGCGAGGCCCCACGTTTTAATCGGCGTGCGGCCTCGTTTTTTGTTCTTCGGGCATTCTTTCGCACAATTTGTAACCATTATTTTTCCACCAGACCCCCTGTTTCCCGCATATTTTACAAAGTTTTTGTTTTTATATAGAGAACACTTGACCTTGTGTCGTGGAAATAGTATCATCATAGTCAATCGAATATCATCTGCAGATGCCGCTTGAATTGCAAAAAAACTGGCGGCAGAAGATACTCTGGAGAACCCCGCCGCGGGCGGGTGCCGAAGGTGCAAGGTGCTGTGACACCGAATCTCTCAGGCCAAAGGACAGAGACGGACAGAAAATTTTACTTTTGTGTCTGCCCCAACTCCAGAGTTGCTGATTTCAGCAGCTCTTTTATTTTTTTGGAGGTAAACATTTATGCAGGAATTTCTTTTTCCCCTGATTGCGAAAATCAACGGTTATCTGTCCGATTACATTCTGGTATTTCTTCTTTTGGGCGTGGGACTGTTTTACAGTTTCCGGACCCGATTTGTGCAGGTCCGCTGTTTTGGGGAAGGCATGAAAAAGACCTTCGGCTCTCTGAGTCTTCGGGGCGGCCGGCAGCGCAGCGGCATGAGTTCCTTTCAGGCACTGACCACCGCTATTGCGGCTCAGGTCGGCACCGGCAATATTGTCGGTGCATCCGGTGCAATTTTGACCGGCGGCCCGGGTGCGATTTTCTGGATGTGGCTGATTGCTTTCTTTGGTATGGCCACCGTTTACGCCGAAGCTTCGCTCGCTTTGCAGACCCGCGAAATCGACCAGGACGGCAGCATCCACGGCGGCCCGGTTTACTACATCACCCGCGCATTCCGGGGCAAGCTGGGCCGGTTCCTTGCCGGTTTCTTTGCCGTTGCAATTGTCCTTGCTCTTGGTTTTATGGGATGCATGGTGCAGTCCAACTCGATCAGTTCCAACATGGAAACTGCCTTTGGTATCCCTTCCTGGATCGTAGGCATCGTTCTGGTCATCATCTGTGCAATTATCTTTCTGGGTGGTGTGCAGCGTCTGGCAGCCGTTACTGAAAAACTGGTTCCTGCCATGGCGGTTCTGTTCCTGCTGACGGGCATGGGCATTCTGGCGATCCGCTTCCGATACATTCCCGCAACCTTCGCCATGATTTTCAAGTACGCATTCCACCCGCAGGCCATCATCGGCGGCAGCCTGGGTGCTGCACTGAAAATCGCCATCAGTCAAGGTGCAAAACGCGGCCTGTTTTCCAACGAGGCCGGTATGGGTTCCACCCCGCACGCACACGCACAGGCCAATGTAACGACCCCGCATGAACAGGGCGTTGTTGCAATGGTGGGTGTGTTCATCGACACCTTTGTGGTGCTCACCCTAAATGCCTTGATTATCATTTCAACTCTGTATACTCCGGACGGCGTTCTGGCATCCGGTTCGATTCCCCACAGCATCAACAAAACCAATCTGGCCCAGACTGCTTTCAGCACAGTTCTGGGCGATCAGCTGGGCAGTATGTTTGTGGCGGTCTGCCTGTTGTTTTTTGCATTTTCCACCATCCTCAGCTGGAACATGTTCGCTAAAATCAATGTGCAGTGGCTGTTTGGAAAATCCCGCAAGATCGCCGTGGTGATCTTTATGATCTGTGCTCTGGGATTCATCTTTCTGGGAACAATTGCTTCCAACGATCTGGTATGGGAACTGGCCGACCTGTTCAACAATCTGATGGTGCTGCCCAACGTGCTGGCCCTATTTGCTCTGTCCGGTCTGGTGGTTTACCACTCCAAAGATCCTTTGAAAAAATAAAATAAAAACGCCCCGACCGTGTCGGGGCGTTTTAAGTTTTAAATTATTTGAAGGGAGTGTAGTCATCCGGAATGGCTACATTCAGCGCATCGGCCATCGGCTGATTGACCATCTTGACCGGGTTTGCGTAATACTCTACCGGCATTTGGGAAATGTCTTCCCCTTTCAGAACGCGCACGGCCATCTTGCCGGTGGTACGGCCCAGCTCGTAATAGTCAATGCAGAAGCTGGCCACACCGCAGCCCTGGCAGGTATCGGCATCGCCGGTGATGATGGGAACATTGTTCTGACCGACTGCGTTGTGAATGGTTTCGGCGCAGGAAGCAGCCGTATTGTCAGTGGGGATATACAGGGCATCGTTTTCGTCGCTTGCCGTAGCGGTTACACCAACTACATCATTGGAATCTGCGAATGTGTACACATTGACGGTCAGACCTGCTTTTTCCAGTTCTTCCTGGACAACCTTTGCCTGATATACCGAGTTTGCTTCTCCCGAGCTGTACAGAATGCCGACGGTTTTTGCATCGGGCAAAAGTTCGGGGATCATGGCTGCCTGCTGATCCAGCGGGGCCAGGTCACAGGTACCGGAAATATTTCCGCCAACCACACCGTCGAAGTTTTCCAGATCCAGTGCCACACCGTACTCGGTGACGGCAGTTCCCAGAATCGGAATCTCGGTGGTTGCCGAAGCAGCCGCCTGCAAACTGGGGGTTGCGTTGGCAAGGATCAGGTCCACACCGCTGGCTGCAAATCCGGAGCAAATCACTCCGCAGGTGGGAATATCATTTGAGGCATTTTGCAGATCGAATTTCACCTGACCGGGCATTTCCTCCTCAATAGCATCCATAAAGCCTTTGGTGGCAGCATCCAGCGAAGGATGCTGTGTCAGCTGACAGATGCCCACGGTAAAGGTGCCAGCCGCCTGATCGGAAGTATTTCCGGAAGAAGATGTTCCCTGCGAACTGCCGCAGCCGACAAAGCTCAGGGTCAGGGCGGCTGAGAGGGCAAGTGCGATCAGACTTTTTCTGGTTTTCATACAAAAGACTCCTTTTTTCATTGCTTGTATTCGATAATTTAAAAAACAAAAAGAGCGGCTCCATCCCGCAGGACGGAGCCGCTCTTTGTTAGCAACAATTGTGCACGCTCACGAATTTCCAGACGGTGATGGATTTATGGTATCGCAAATAAAGCCCATAAATCGAGCCTGAAAAGCATTAAAGAAGCTGTGCATGTTTTCGGTATGGTTACGGTTCATCATGGTAAAGCTCCTTTCTGCCTTCATTCGGCGTGTTTGTTTTTTCTTAGTATAGCCCCGACCTTTGCATTTGTAAAATCGAGAGTCTTAATAATCAGCATTAATTTTTTTAATCATCTGCAAAAGCAAACGGCCCGCTGTATGAATCAGACAGCGGGCAGAAAAAACATCCTTATTCTTTTGCAGTATTTTTTTCGTACAGGATGGCCAAGCCTTCTAACAGAAGATTTTCGTGATAGTGAACTTCCCGCTCACAGTGCGCCAGGACCAGACGCATCAGACCGCCGGTCGCCACGACGGTCATCGGCTGACCCAGCTCTTTTTCCATCCGGCCGATCACACCGTCCAGCATGGCAGCGTGTCCGTAAATCGCACCCGAAGTCATGCAGTCCACCGTATTGGTTCCAATTACACGGGCGGGATCTTTCAGCGTGATCTGCGGCAGCTGGGCAGCATAATTGCTCAATGCATCCATCGAAAGACGCAGACCGGGCGCAATGATTCCGCCTGCATAAGCACCCTCCGGGTCCACCACCGAAACGGTAGTTGCAGTGCCCATATCAATAATGGCCAGCGGCGGTGTATAACTTGCCAGTGCAGCCACTGCGTCGACCAGCTGATCGGTGCCCAGCTGAGAGGGATTGTCCAGATGAATGGGTACATCCCCGCACAGGTCCACTGTTACATTGAGGAACCGTTTTCCGGTCAGCTGTTCCAGTGCATCCAGGAATCGGTCGGTGAGTACCGGAACCACGCTGGACAGAATGCCGCCCTCAATCTGTGCAAGATCCACTTTTTCTTCTTCCAGCTGCTGCTGCAAATTCTCACGGAACTGCTCGGTGGTCCAGTTCCGGTCACTGGGCAAACGGCGGGTAAACCGGATTTCCCGATCCTGTACACCGCCTACAACTGCGTTGGTATTTCCGATATCAATCACTAAAATCATTTTTCTGCTCCTCTTATGCGCCCCAACGGGCTGGTTTCAATTCAAAACTCAGTCAGCCTTATTTCTTCAGTGTCGGATGGAATACACGCATCAGCGGCACACAAACGGCCGGGGTGATAACAGCAGCAGCCACTGCCTCAGGAATGCCATTTGCGGCAACGATGGTCATGAGTGCTGCGTTGACGCCCTCCAGCGGGATTCCCTTTGCAGCGGCAAAACCATCCGCCAGTACCAGACCGATCATGCCCATTACCAGGATGGTGTTGACCAGTGCGCCGGAGATACCGGCTGCTGCCAGAGATACCGGATTGCCGCCGGGCTTTTTGGCCAGCAGGCGCATCAGGCCGCGGTACACATACACCGGCAGTACACCGGTGAGGATGCGGGGTACAAAACAGATCACCAGTGCCCACAGACTTCCCTTTCCTGCACCGGGAACCGGGATCAGCGGCGAGAACGCAAAGGACAGCAGCGCCGGAGCGGTGGTGTTCTTAAACAGGCTGGTCAGCGCAAAGAGCGTACCCAAAGCGGCACCCTTGCGGGGTCCCAGCAAAATGGCACCGATGATGACCGGAACATGCAGAATGGTCGCCTTGATGAGAGGCAGGTCGATCAATCCCAGCGGGGTGAAAGCCATAATCAAAATAACAGCGGTGAACAGTGCCATTATGACCATATCCCGGGTCTTTTGCATACGATTGGCAGTTTGCTTGTTCATATTCAATTTCCTCCTGCTGCTGTTCTTTCTTTTTGAGGTATTTCAGTCAAAACACTCTCCAGATACAGCGCGTTTATTTGAGTACCTTCCAGATCCTGTTTTTTCATCTGCTCCTACCCCGAGCATTTCGGGTATAAGGCGGACCATCCGGGGTCTGTCGGCCCGTCTATTATATTCTTTTTTTCAAGGGGTTTCAAGGCTGAACGGGGCTCTCTATTGCACCGGACCGCTTTCTTTTGTACGTTTTCATTCTTTTCGCTGCTTTACATACCCTAACCGGTTTGTTATACTTTGTCCAAAGGCTGATACAGCCTGTCTCACCGTCTTGAAAGGGGCTTTCAAACATGAATCAAAAGAAAACTGTGCTGCTGGGTGTCAGCGGCGGCATTGCCTGTTATAAATCCGCCATGCTGGCTTCCGGCCTTGTAAAAAAAGGCTACAATGTCAACGTTATTATGACCAAAAGCGCCACCGAATTTATTGCACCGCTCACCTTTGAGCAGCTGACCAAAAACCGGACTGCTGTGGACCTGTTTGACCGGGATTTCCCGGAAAAAGTTCCCCACATCACTCTGGCCGAAAAAGCGGACCTTTTGATGATCGCTCCGGCCACGGCCAACGTTGTGGCAAAACTGGCACACGGCATCGCCGATGATATGCTCACCACCACTGTTCTGGCCTGTACCTGCCCGAAGATCATCGTTCCCTCTATGAATTCCAACATGTACCTGAATCCGGTCACACAGGACAATCTGGAAACCCTGCGCCGGTATGGCTGGCAGGTGATGGAACCCGCCACCGGACGGCTCGCCTGCGGTGTAGTCGGCCCCGGCAAAATGCCTGAGCCGGAAGAGCTGCTGGAAGCGGTCGAGCTGGCAATTGGCCATGAAAAGGATATGACCGGTCTGAAAGTTCTGGTCACCGCCGGACCCACTCAGGAAGCGCTGGACCCGGTGCGCTATCTGACCAATCACAGCACCGGCACCATGGGCTATGCCGTGGCTCGTGCAGCTGCCATGCGCGGCGCACAGGTCACTCTGGTAAGCGGTCCCACTTCTCTGCCGGCTCCCATGGGTGTGGAGCTGGTCCCGGTCGTCTCGGCACAGGATATGTTTGAAGCCGTCACCAGCCGGGCCGCCGAACAGGACGTGATTGTAAAATCCGCCGCTGTGGCCGATTACCGTCCTGCAACTGTATCCGAAAACAAGATCAAAAAGGGCAGCAACGACGAAGACCTGTCCATTCCGTTGGAACGCACACAGGATATTCTGGCCTGGCTGGGCGAACACCGCACTCCCGGACAGTTCCTCTGCGGCTTCAGCATGGAGACCGAGAATCTTTTGGAGAACAGCCGCAAAAAGCTGGTGAAAAAGAATCTGGACATGATCGCCGCCAACAGCCTCAAGGTGGAGGGTGCCGGTTTCGGCGGCACTACCAATGTACTGACCCTGGTCACCGCCGAGGGTGACCTTCCCCTGCCTCTGATGAGCAAAGAGGATGCCGCCCATCGTTTGTGGGACGAGATCCTTGCAAACCGTCAAAAGGGATAAATCCAAACAAAAAAGGCGCATTGCAGTTTGTTCTGCAATGCGCCTTTTTCAGTTCAGCAAGTTTTCAGCGGCCAGAGAAGTTTGAACATCCGTTCTATTTTTCACTCACCTGACTGAGCAGCTTCTCCACCGAAACGCCGTACAGTTTGGCAAGTGCGAACAGATTGGATGTGCTCGGATCAGATGCTCCGCTCTCCCATTTTGACACAGCCTGTCTGCTTACGCCAATTGTTTCCGCAACAAATTCCTGTGTCATTTGGCAGCGGGTCCGCTGTTCTTTCAGCGCTTCGCCCAGGGATTGTTTTACACCGATTTTTTCTTTTCGCACATCGGCTGAATTCACATATTTTTTGAGTGCTTTGATTACCCAAAACGCCAGATAAACGATTCCTGCTGCAATGGCAATGAGCAGGGCCAAATTGAGCAATGAGAAAATAACGGTCATCAGCATTTCTTTCAGCTCCTTCTGTTTGATACCTACAATTTACCACATCAAACAGTTTGCATCCAGCAACCATTACGCAACTTTGGGTTGCGCCGCCAAAAAACTCAAGATTTTTGCCATCACATTACCTGCGCTCCGGACAGATACGCAAACAAATAGACAATTAAGAAGGGGGCTTCTATCACAATGATGCTGATTTGCAGTGCCTTTTTTCCTTTGGTCCGGGACGCCAAAAAGACGAAAAACACAAACCCGCAGGAAAGATACCGTCCGGCACTCAGCAGCCAGGACAGCGAATAATTCATAACAAAATAAACAAAGCCATACGCCACTAGGCTTGCCGGATTTTCGGCTCTGCGGACCGCTGCTGCCAGAATCAAAAAGGTCAGGACAAACAGGACCAGCTCCGGCATCCAGATAGCCCATCCGTTGGATGTTTTGAAATTGTTCCATAAGTAATCCACAATGTATTGAACCACATTGGAAATCAGCATCGGTCCCTGATGCCAATGCTTTTGGTGAATCGTAAACGCAAACGGATTTGCATCCACATGATAATTCAGCAGCAGATACATCAGCGTACCAAGGCACGGCACTGCAATCAGCAGAATCTTTTTTAATACTTTGGGTACTGCCTTTTTGAAGTCGGACACAGATCCCAGCGGATGGACACTTTTCAGCAGTTCTGCAAAGGCCGGAATCACAACCAGAACACCGGTCATTCGGGTCATTGCTGCGAGCATTCCCCAAATCATATAGGGCACCCATTTGCGGTTCATCGCATAATAGATGGCCGCCGCTGTTGTCAAAAGAAACAGGCCCTCTGTCATCACCGTTCCAAAAAAGAACGAAAACGGAAACAGCGACAAAAACAGCACCGCATAATTGGCTGTTTCTTCATCGTATCGTTCATATGCCAGCTTGTGGACCCAGCAGCAGCCCCACGCATAACAGACAAACGAGGTCAGCATTCCCGCCAGCAATGTATTGGGAATCAGCAGGCGTACCGCCCGAACCAGCCAGACATATGCGGGAAAAAACACCAGAAAGAGATGCTGTCCGTTTTCCATATACCCGGCATATCCCTGTTCAATCAGATTGGTATAATGCCGTGCATCCCACAGATTGATTCGTTCCATACACTGCTGAACGCTTTGAATTTCTTTCTGACTCAGCATTACGATCACAACCGACACCAGCAGCATCAAAACACGAAACAGCAATGCAGCCACAAACACTTTTTTCTCATTGGGCGGCTTTTTAGCCGCACCCGATTGCCCTTGGATTTCCACTGCAAAAGTTCGTTTCAGCGGCATTCCCCATTCAATTCCACATCGAAGCAGCACTCCCAGTGCAAGCGCAGCAACCAGAAGCAAAACCAACCAATTCACCATCAAACCGATCACCTCTTTCAGACTTTTTCAGATTAAATTGCAAAACATCTTCCCGCTTTTTCATTGATTTTTGGTTTAATTAAAAAGCGTGTTTTTTTGTTATTATCAAAGTACCATCTTTTATATTGTTTGTCAACAATACTTTGTGACAAATAGTATTTACGCCGCATAGTTTCCGCGCTATCCTATAGTTGTTGATATCAATAAATGATTCGAGGTTACCCATGGGAGTATCAGAAAATTTAAAACGGGGTGTTACCGAACTGGTCCTGCTTAGTCTTTTGGCTCAGCGGGATATGTACGGCTATGAAATGTCCCAGGAATTGCAGATTCGAAGCAACGGGAAATTTCTATTGCAGGAAAGTTCCATGTACCCAACCCTTTATCGGCTGGAAGACCGGGGATATATCACCGTAACCAAACAGCAGGTAGGCAAACGGCGCACCCGGATGTATTACCATCTGGAGCCTTGCGGTCTGGAATATCTGCAAACCAGTCTCACCGAATATTTTTCCATGCAGGAAGGGATTCGTTCCATTTTGGAATCCTGCAACATAAACGAGGTGGAACATAATGATTAAACAAACCGGAAAGCCGCTTTCTGCCAGACAAAAAGAAGCTCTGTGCCGCCGGTACTGCCGTCAGGTAAAGCATCATCTTCCCTGCTCCGGGACTGTGCGAAAGCCCATTCTGAACCAGCTGCGTGAATCGGTTTTTTCCTATCTGGAAGAACATTCTTCTGCCGATTTGAAAGAGCTTTATACACACTTCGGCACCCCCGAAGATTTCGCCTCCAATGTGCTGGAAAATCTGGACGGCAAACAGCTTCAGGGACAGATGCACCACTATCGCCGATGCCGGGTGATGGGCTCGGTTGTTTTGGGGCTTGCGCTGGCGTTTGGTATTTTCTATTGTGCCGATCTGACCATCGATCGTCTTTCTGTTCCAACTCCCATTATCATTGAAAATCCGGAAGAAACCGCTGCCGCTTCTTCTGATAGGATCGAAGGCCCGATTCCCTCCGCTCCGCCCATTGATTCGGAAGAACCGCTCCCCTCTTCGCCGCCGATTGCAGCGGACAATGATCCATTTGCGGTATAAAGCAGCAACCATTTTTTGTTGTTTCTAAACAACATTGTTCGTGCCATTAGGAGCCGAAACAAGGAAGTTTTTTTGCTTTCGACAAGTTATAAAAGAAATACACCCCTTGCACAAAGCTGCAATTTGTGCAAGGGGTGTATTTTCGTTATGAAATTTTAGTAAGCAAGTGGGTATATTCTTTATATTCAATCCTCAAAGTAAAATAAATCCTCAAATTTTTTATCTAAGGCAATACATAAAATAAGTGCCAGCTTTGCCGTCGGGTTGAATTGCCCGGTTTCTATGGAACTGATAGTATTGCGGGAAACACCAACCATTTCTGCCAGTGCTGCCTGGGACAGCTTTTTTTCGTTTCTGGCATCTTTCAGGTGATTTTTTAGAATTAAAGCATCATCCATGTTTACACAGCCTTCTTATATAAAATACCCGATGAGGAGAATCAGAGAAGTAAAGCCCCAAATCCCTCCAACAAACATCATGGATTTATCCTTCTGGCGAAATCCTTTGTAGAAATACTGACCACAAAGAATCGAACAGAAAACCGAGTAAATATCCTGATATGGCTGATCCAAATAGACTTTAATCGCCATGATGATTAGGCAGAAGACGAGTCCTACAATAAGTCCAACACGATTGCCTCTTAACAGAATATCTACTTCCATTTCATCCAACTTATTGCGCTTCTTGTTCTGTGCTTTTTTTAGAACTTCTTCTTTATTCATAACAGAGTCTCCTTTCCGAATTTACCAAGTTTTCTTTGCAACAATATAATAACATAGCCAAGTTTACTTGTCAACGAAAAATGCAAAGTTTTATTGGCAAATTCAAATTCGGATTTGTCGGGCAGTTTATATTAAAAAATGGCAGGCAGAGACTAAAATCTCTGTCTGCCATTTTTACTTTTCTGTGTTACGGCACTGGCCATTCTGCGCCGTGGGCTTTTGCTTATTCTTTACAGAATGCAGGTAGGCTTTGCGGGAAGTTCCCGATAGATGCGTACAAACTCGTCCAAATCGGTGCTGGGCAGGGTCAGTTCATCATGGGTTTCTTCCATATGTCGGATCAGGCTTGCCAGCATATCACGGGCAATTTCGGGGAAAGTCTCACCAAACAGCAGGTTGTCTGCTTCCTGATTATCCTTCACAGTATCATACAGTTCGTAGTAAACTTCGTCCTTAAAGACATCTGCAATCAGCTTGTAATTGCCGCGAACCACACAGCGCTGGAAATTGCTGAGTGCACCGTTGCCGTCAAACTGGATGAATGCATCCTTTTCAGGCAGGCTGCCGCCCTCCATCAGAGATCTCAGCGAACGGCCCTCGCACTCGAGAACCGACAGATCCAGATAATCGCAGATGGTGGGCAGAACGTCCAGATGGCTGATGGTATCATTGATTACGCGGCCGGCATGTTCTGCACCGGGCAGACGGATGGACAGGTTGACGTGTGCGGACTCCTCATACATGCACATTTTCTGATACAGGCGGTGAGAGCCCATCATTTCGCCGTGGTCAGCGGTGAACAGGATCATACAGTCATCATAGATGCCCTGCTTTTTCAGCTCATCCAGGATTTCGCCGATGCAGTCATCCAGCATACCGACCAGGCCCAGATATACACGCCAGCTCTCGGCCCACTCTTCCATATTATAATGGCTGCCGATGATGCCGGTCAGGTTGTACATCTGAAGCGGAGACTGATATTTGTACCACTTGCCCACATTTTCCGGCAGTTTTACCTGCTCGGGCTTTACACGGGAATACCAGGGATCGGGAATCTCAAGCGGCGGATGAGGAGCCAGGAACATGGCACTCAGGAACAAAGGCTTGGTGGTGTCCCGTTCACGCAGGCCCTTGAGGGCATGGTCGGTAAAATAGTTATCGAAGTAATACTCAGGGCCCTGGTCATAAAGGCCGGTATTGGGATTGGAGTAGGTGCACATACGGGTGTGCAGGCCCTGTGCCATTTCAGCCACCGGAGTACGGAACTTGGGGCCGCCCGGAGCACGCTTGCCGTTCTCTTTCAGAAACTCCAGATATGTGGTCTCGGTGCAGGTCCAGTTGGTCTTGGTGTTGGGATCGTCCTCAATCTTACCGCCCTCTGTAAACAGATGCTGCTTGCCGCTGTGAATGCAGTCCCAGCCGCCTTCTTCCATCATACCGTACAGATTGGGGATTCCCTTATGTACCTTTCCGCTGGGTGCATCCATCGGAAACCAGGGGTTGATCTTGCTGCCGTTGGTGTTGGGGCACAGACCGGTGAACAACGCACCGCGTGCCGGAACGCACAGCGGGCTTGCACAGTAGGCGCGTTCAAACTGAACACTTTCTGCAACAAGGGCATCAATGTTGGGGGTAAATCCTTTTCCCAGGACATCCCGGCGCAGCTGGTCGGCTGCGATCATAATAAAATGTTTTTTCTTCACGTTTGGGTTCCTCCTTATAAATTCAGCATTCCGACCGTGGGGTTCTGTTTTCGCTTTCCCCGATTCCGGAAGTCCGAGTTTGATCTGTTTTTCGGGGATACATTCCAGCCGCATTGTCCCCTGTATTCGGCCTTATCCCGAAACACCGACCAAACGCTTTTTCTATTTTAACATAGTCCTTTTTTGTTCTCAACGAAGGAGGCATTGGTTTTATCAACATTTTTTACACTCCTTCTGCAAAACTTCGACTTTTAATATGAAATCAAAGATTTTCGTTGCATATTATGGACATATAAAACAGTTTTGTTGATCTGCACAATGTTTTTTCTGTTTATTTGTACATGTATTCTCTTGATAACACAGCAAGGTCAGCGTAAAATGACTAATTGGAACCATTTGGAAAACAATCATACACATCAGGGGGTTATAGCATGGCTGAACAAAATGGAACCACAGCCGGTGGCATGAAAAAGACCTTATCCATTTGGAACTTCTTTACCATTGGATTTGGTGCAATCATCGGAACTGGCTGGGTATTGCTTGTAGGCGACTGGATGGTGCTCGGCGGCGGACCGATCGCCGCAATGATCGCATTTGCGATCGGTGCAATTTTCCTGTTGCCCATCGGTGCGGTATTCGGAGAGCTGACAGCAGCAATCCCGATTTCCGGTGGCATTATCGAATATGTAGACCGAACATTTGGTTCCACCGTCTCGTACATTACGGGCTGGTTCCTGGCCCTCGGAAACGGCATTTTGTGTCCCTGGGAAGCAATCGCCATTTCCACTCTGGTTTCCGATATGTTCGGTGACCTGTTCCCGATCTTGCGGTCGGTCAAGTTGTACACCATCATGGGCGCAGATGTTTATCTCTGGCCCACCGTTGTGGCTCTTGGCTTTGCATTTTACGTTATCTTCCTGAACTTCAAGGGCGCAAGCGCCGCTGCAAAGCTTCAGGCTTTCCTGACTAAGGCTCTTCTGGCCGGCATGCTGCTGGCAATGGGCATTTCCTTTGTAAAGGGCGGTCCTTCCAACATCCTGCCTACCTTCACCAAGGTTGAGGGCACCACCACCGTGACCAACGCCAACAATATGTTTGCCGGTGTTATCTCGGTACTGGTTATGACTCCGTTCTTCTATGCCGGTTTCGATACCATTCCCCAGCAGGCAGAAGAGGCTGCTGAGGGTCTGGACTGGAACAAGTTCGGCAAGGTCATCAGTCTGGCTCTGCTGGCTGCCGGCGGTTTCTACATGGTTTGCATTTACTCCTTCGGTACCATCATTCCCTGGACCGAATTCATCAAGAACAACGTTCCCGCACTGGCCTGCCTGCGCGATATCAGCATGATCCTGTATGTTGTAATGCTGATTATCGCCACTCTTGGACCCATGGGCCCGATGAACTCCTTCTACGGTGCCACCAGCCGCATCATGCTGGCTATGGGCCGCAAGGGCCAGCTGCCCGAAAGCTTTGCTGAGATCGATCCCAAGAGCGGCGCTCCCAAGATGGCAAACATCCTGCTGGCTGTTCTGACTCTGGTCGGCCCCTTCCTGGGCAAAAACATGCTGGTTTCTCTGACCAACGTTTCGGCTCTGGCTTTCATCTTCTCCTGCATGATGGTAAGTTTCGCCTGCCTGCGCATGCGTTACACCGAGCCTGACCTGCCCCGTCCCTACAAGGTTCCCGGCGGTAAGTTCGGCATCAGCCTGGCCTGCCTGGCAGGTGCAATCATCGTAGGTCTGATGGTCGTTCCCTTCAGTCCTGCCGCTCTGACTCCTGTTGAATGGGTCATCGTTCTGGCATGGCTGGCAATCGGTCTTTCTCTGTACGGTCTCAACAAAATGAACCGGAAGAAAAAGGCTGCAACCAAACACTAAATCGAGAGTTTGCACTCCCGGTCGAATAGAGAATTTTTTAGGAGGTTCTTACAATGAGCAAAGTAGCATTCCGCGGCGGTCTCGTAATTGACGGCACCGGCGCAGATCCGATTGAAAAGGGTCTGGTTCTGGTAGCGGATGACAAGATTGAGTATGTTGGCGTCGATAAGGAAATCGGCGAAGATTATGAAGTAGTAGACATCACCGGCAAGACCATTATGCCTGGTCTGATCGACTCTCACCTGCACTTCTCCGGCAACCTGACCGATGACGACAGTGACTGGGTTCTGGAAAATCCGATCCAGAAGACGGTTGTTGCTGTTCAGCAGGCTCATGAGTGCCTGGAAAACGGCCTGACCACCGTTGGTGAGATCGGCCGCAACGGCATCGCCATTCGTGACATGGTCGAAGCTGGCGTTATGAAGGGCCCCCGTGTGGTCGCTACCGGTTTGGGCTTCTGCCGCACCGCTGGTCATGGTGACTCTCACCGTCTGCCCAGCTACTACAACGACGAATCTCATCCCTGGGCTGAGCGTGTTGACGGACCTTGGGAACTGCGTAAGGCAGTCCGCCGTCGTCTGCGTGATAACCCCGATGCTATTAAAATCTGGTCTACCGGCGGCGGCATTTGGCGCTGGGATCAGAAGCTGGATCAGCACTACACTCTGGAAGAGATCCAGGCTGTTGTTGACGAGTGCAAGATGGTTGGTATTCCCGTATGGTCTCACGCTGAAGGCTACGGCGGAGCTCTGGCTTCTGCAAAGGCCGGCGTTAACCTGATTATCCACGGCCAGACTCTGAATGACGAGTGCCTGGACATCATGGCTGAGAAGGGCATTTACTTCTGCCCCACCATTCAGTTCCTGAACGAGTGGTTCAAGACCTATGCACCCCCGTACATCCCCGAGGTTCACGACCAGTATCCCGGCGATACCGTTGCTGAGAAGGAACTGAACCGCGTTTATGCAAACCTGCGTAAGGCAAAGGAAAAGGGCATCGTTCTGACCATCGGTTCCGACTCCTTCTGCTCCAGCCTGACCCCGTATGGCACCACCGCTATCGGCGAGATGTACTCCTTTGTTGAGAAGGCACACATCAGCCCGATGGATACCATCGTAGCTGCTACCAGCGCCGGTGCTGAGATGCTGCGCGTGGGCGACGTTACCGGCAGCCTGACTGCTGGCAAGAGCGCCGACCTGCTGGTCATTGACGGCAATCCTCTGGAAAACATCCGCTCCATCGCAGTGGATAAGATGGATGTCATCATGAAGAGCGGCGACTTTATCAAGCGTTAATCTGACTTCTATCAAGTTTTCTCTTTCTCTCTATTTCACCAAAGCACAAAGCCCGCGGAGTAACCCTCTGCGGGCTTTGTGCTGCTGCCGTTCTTGAACCCTCCATATGCCCGTGATATAATAGATACATTGTCCTTTTTTCTATTTTCCCGCATCGGCCCTGCCCTGCGGGTCACGATTTTATGGAGGAACCGATTTTATGGCACAAGATTCCAATTCTTCCGCTCGCCGCAGCGGACTTTCCAATATTGTTTGGGTTATTGTCGCATTTTTCACTCTGATGCTGATGTTTACCCTCTTTCCCAACGTAAAGGCCCGGATGGACTACAACAAAGCCGCCAAAATGGTGGATGCCGGAGATTATGAGTCGGCACTGGATGCCTTCCGCAATCTGGAGCATCTGCATTTTAAAGACACTGATGCGTACATCCACTACTGCACCGCTCGTCTGCAATTTGAACAGGGCGATCTGGAGGGCGCCGGAGACAATATGATCTGGGCCAGCTTTTCATTCCTCTCTCCCGAAAGAGAAGCCGCAATCGAACAATTTCGCCAGCAGCTTGCCGACAAGCTGCTTCCCTGAATCAACAAAACCCGGACGGTCAGCAGACCGGTCCGGGTTTTATGTTTCATATTCTTTTTTCATGTTTCCTTTATAACTGAATCGTGACGTGCAATCAACATTTTCTGATAAGTTTCGTTAAAAGTTCCGTGCAGGAATTTGGGCAGAGCTTCTTCCTGTAACTCGCGCCAGCAAGCGGCCTCCTGTCCCGGCAGAATGGCATAGAAAAACGCACCCAGCGAAATGGCTGCATCCCGATCATGCGCACCGCAGCCGATCATCAAGGTAGCCCGGCCGGCATACCCCCGGCTCATCAGCTCTGATAAACAGACCGACATTTCCCGCCGACGGGTCGGCACCACGTTGCAGGGCGGCAGTCCTGCATTGCTCCACTCGCTCCGGGCAGCACGACTGTTTGTAAACGCCAACTCCACCACATCGGAAACAAGGTTTAAAATGCGAATACATTCCGCCGAGTTGGCAAAGGCGGTTCCCGTCTCGGCATCGATCGCACGGCTTGGCCCTGAAATACACACAAGGAACCCTTTCCTCGATTCAAAACCCGCGGTCATACAACCGCCCTCCCTTCAAAAATTCGATTCACCTGATATAATTTAAGAATAACAGCTTTGCCCTCTAAAAATCAAGTGTTTTTATTGTTTTTATCTAGTTTTTAATAATTTCACAATAAAATTTCGTATACACCTGATAATAGACTGCGTTTTTTTTGATTTTTAATGCTTCTATTTGTGACACTCCCGCCCAATTGTCAAAAATACCGGATGCGGGTATAATCAAATCAAACAATACAATTTATGGAGGGATGCAGCATGGCAAAAGAAATCACAGCCGAACGGGTTTGGGAGATCCTGCGGCCCCGAAAGCCGGAAAGTCACAAAGGCAATTACGGACGGCTGCTCTGTGTCTGCGGCAGCAGCCGCTTCCGGGGTGCAGCAGCACTCTCCACCGAAGGAGCACTTCGGGCGGGTGCCGGTCTTGTGACCCTTGCATCCATTGAGCCGGTATTCTGGGGCATCCAGAGCCGCTGTCCGGAGTGTATGTTCCTGCCCTGTACCCAAAACGAACAGGGCGGTATCCACGCCGAAAACGCTCCTCTGCTTTTGGAACAGCTGGAGAATGGTTCCACCCTTCTGATGGGTCCCGGTCTGGGCAATACCGAAGACACCCGGGAACTGGTGCAGCAGCTGGTGGCGAATTCCGCCGGAGGTGTGGTGCTGGATGCGGACGCCCTCAACGCCGCCTCCGCTCTGCCTGATCTGCCAAAACCCGGCGATCATCCTCTTATCCTGACCCCGCACCCCGGCGAGATGGCCCGGCTCTGTGGTCTGACCGTGCCCGAGGTGGAAGCCAGCCGGGAAAGCATTACCGCCAGCTTTGCCCGTTCACAGGGCTGTGTGGTCGTCCTGAAAGGCCACCGCACTCTGGTGGCCGGCCCGGATGGTCAGGTATGGAAGAACACCACCGGCAATCCCGGTCTTGCTCGGGGCGGCAGTGGGGATATTCTGGCAGGCATGACCGCCGGTCTGCTGGCGCAGGGTCTCGACCCCTTGCAGGCAGCCTGCTGCGCTGTCTTTTTGCACGGTGCCGCCGCCGACCGATGTGCCGCCCGATTCAGTCAGCTGGCCATGCTGCCCCACGATCTCTTTTTCGATCTGGGCTGTCTGCTGGCCCAGCAGGGACGCTGAGACTTTGCAGAACGGAGGCATCCTTATGGCAAGAATCAAATCGTTGAACCTGTATCAAAAGTGTGTTTTGCTTTTTATAGCCGCCATGCTGCTGGTATTTACCGTAGTTTACCCCATAATCATTTCCCGTGTGGGTTTTTCCTACCAGAATACGATCCTCATTCCCAGCCAGGAAAATGACAGCACGGTGTATTCCGGAAAAATAAAGGGGAATCCGGCCCGCTTTACGGTGTCCGCAGACAAGACGGTTATGTTCCAATACGGCGATAAAACCTACGGTCCTTATACCGCCAGAGAGGACCCGACCGCCATACCAAAGGACCAAGACCTCGCAGAACATATGACTGGCGTAGAGCTGCTCCATGGTGAAGAAATCTTCTTTCGCGGAGGTGTGCTGGATCTGGGAGAAAACCGCTGTCTGTACAACGAGGATGGAAGCCCGAACATGTTCTATATTTCCGTAGCAATAAGCGGCGAAAATACAATGATGGATGAAAACGGGAATATAATCGATCCAATGGAGCCTTCTGCCGCCGTTATACTTGATTTGATGGCTGACCCTGAGCTGACCCATAAAGGTACCTGGATGGGATGGTTCTTCGGTGTATTTATCTGCATGGGCACAGCGATTTTTATTCTGTTTGCAGACGAACTGTTCCTCCTCCATTTGGCCTTGCGGGTCCGCAACACAGAGGGGGCAGAACCATCTGATTGGGAAATTGCAGGGCGGTATGTCTCCTGGACTGTGCTGCCGATCATGGCACTGGTCTTGTTTGTTATGGGTCTTAAATAATACCCATTCATTGGGCTGCCTGTAACAGAAAAAGATATACCCCGCATGAAACGAATCTTTTGATTTTACAGAGTGTTAGACATCGCCGAATAAGACAATATGTAATGACCCCCAGTTTGTAGGATCGTGGATTTACCTGTATACTGTAGGTGTCAACGACTACAAAACAGGGATTACCGCATACAAAATGGAGGTCATTACAAATGAAGTATAACACACTTTACGTCGGTATGGATGTCCATAAGGAATCTTTTACGCTTTGCTGCTACGACATGGAAGAGGACAGAATCTTTTTTACACAAAAAGTCGAAGCAGATTATAAGCAGGTCCTCAAGTATTTGAATGCAGTGCGAAATGCCGTTGGAAACGATGTCGAGATCCTCTGTGGCTACGAAGCCGGATGCCTGGGGTTTACACTATATCATCAGCTGACGCACTTCGAGGTGAATTGTGTCATCTTGGCTCCCACGACCATGGTGAAAACCACAAACAAGAAGGTCAAAACGGATAAGCGTGACGCAGCCAATATCGCCAAGTGCTTGGCCTACCATACGTACAGTCCTGTCCATATTCCCTCCAAACAGGATGAGCAGGTCAAGGAATATATCCGCATGCGGGATGACCACAAGCAAGCTCTGAAAAAAATCAAACAGCAGATTCTCTCTTTTTGCCTGCGGCAGGGGTATGTCTATACGGCTACCAAAAAGTATTGGACGGCTCAGCATCTTAACTGGCTTCGGAAGCTGGATGCGGATGGTCTTCATAAGGAGATCCTGGACGAGTATCTGCTATCCTATCATACACTGGCCGACAAGCTGGAGCGGATCGATCAGCGCATTGAAGAACTGGCCAATGACGAAACCTACCATGACGCCGTGAAGAAGCTGTCTTGCTTCATTGGAATCAAGACTCATTCTGCGCTTGCAACTATTGTTGAGGTAGGAGATTTTAAGAGGTTCCCCACAGCAGAACGTTTTGCTGCTTATTTGGGTCTGGTTCCCGGAGAATCGTCCAGCGGGGACACTCAACAGCGCCTCAGTATTACCAAAGCCGGGAATTCCCATGTCAGAAAGCTACTCGTAGAAGCAGCTCAGGCGTATGTTAGGGGGCAGGCGGGATATAAGTCTGCCATCTTGAAGAAGAAACAGGCAGACAATCCGGTACAGGTAATTGGTTATGCAGACAAAGCAAATGAACGACTCCGCCGAAAATATCACAGAATGGTTTTGAATCAGAACAAGAGACCTAACGTGGCAAAGACTGCAATTGCAAGGGAGTTGGCCTGCTTTATTTGGGGAATGATGACGGGCAACATTGCGTGAAGTGTTACAGTGAGCCGGCAATTTCAAGGCTGCTTCGCACCGCCTTTGGCGGCTACGACCTTGATATTACCATCTCACCGTAACAGTCGGTAACCAAGGGCTGCATAGCAGCCGAATATAAAAGAAAGGCACCTTGAAGGGGTTCTGGACTCTTCGAGGTTCGAGCGATCTACGCTTAGACTATGATGGCACGTATGTGATCCACGCAATAAGACGGTAGCGCTCTCGGCGGACCATTGACCTGTCGGTAACCAATCCACGTATATCAGAGTGGCCAATGCCGGGAACTGATACCCAGGACTCCTTCAAGATGCCTTTCTCGTAATTGAATACTGTGGTGATTGCCGTCTGGGGGAAAACTGCCTCTTGACAAAGGTCATTACATATCAGTCTATGAGATTTGTATTTTATAAACAGGAGGAAACATATGGAGTTAACCTTTCAAAATCCCGGTGTGGATTACATGCTTACACAGATCATGGAATTTCAGGCTGATGATGAAACAGGCTTTTGGGCAGAACCGTTATACCATTTTTACCCTCAGCTTAATCAAACTTTTGCCATGAGCTTACCGTTCCCGGAACGGAAAGCATACATCGAAAAGACCCTGCGGACGGTCTACACCGATTTGGAGGATACAATCAACGACAAGGTCCGTCTCTATACCCATCATTGGGCAAGCTGCAAGGAACAGATTACGGCGGCTCTATCAGATGCTTTTGATGTGGATTGTTCGGTTTTTATTCAATGACCTGCAATGTAATGTATCTATGAATCCAATTATGCCCCGCTTTTTACAAGAGCATCGTTTCGATGTGTTTTATCTCAACAGCGAAAAAGGCGCTATCGGTAATGCGATCCATGAAATCGTTCATTTTGCATGGTTTTATGTATGGAACCGTTTATTTAACGACAGCTATGCTGAATATGAACGACCGACCCTGAAATGGATACTGAGTGAAATGGTGGTTGAGTCCGTGATGAAAGATAATCGGCTCAGTTCTATTAATCCTTATTTTCCCAGGGAACAGGGAGGATGTATCTATCCCTATTTCTTTGATATGAAAGCCGATGGAAAACTGATCCTGAATACGCTGGATGAGATGTACAAGACTCAGCATATTCATGACTTTATGCGTAATAGCTATGCCTATTGCCAGAAGCATGAGACAGAAATCAGAGCACATATTCAGGTTTCAGAGGATCGATAACGGAAACGAAGTAACGGTTCAATCAATTCCAATAAGTCCAACAGTTGATAAAGAAAAAGGAGTGTATCAGGTTTTGATACACTCCTTTGATTCTATAAACAGTTAAGATTATCGGAATAGGCGAACACCCACTTGTGAAGGCTCCCTTTATTTTGTGAGCTTCCGATTCATATATTTAGGATTGATTTTCAGTATATACAGAAGGCAAACCAAAATCAACAGTACTGCACCCAAGAAATAGGAATGCGTAAAATGAGCGGTTAAGGCAACAACTGCCTGAATACAGCAGTATCCCATTTCGATTTTTATGTTCTTGGCTCTCTGCTTGGGATTCGTTTCATATCTGAGATTACAAGCCATCCATATGGATACTGCCAATAACGGAAGGACTTTACCCCACAGCATTACAACAGGATTGATACCTTCCACTACCGGTTGAATCGCAATATTTAATGCAGCTGCCTGAACAATAATTGCAATTAGAGTTAAATTCTTTCTCCGTATTGGATTGCTTTTTTTGACTGCAATAACAGCAGGGATATTGTCATCACTTTGATAATCATCATTTAGCAGATAGTCTGTCGTTACACCAAACAACTTACTGATTTCTATGATATTATTTGCTACAGGCTGCGCCGTTCCGTTTTCCCATCTCGAAAGTGCTTGTCGCGAAATATTTAACTTGTCAGCAGCTTCTTCCTGTGACATTCCGGACTGCTTGCGCAATTGATAAATTTTATCGTTTAGTTTCATAGGCTGTCCTCCTTTCAGTATACTCATACTAACATACTCCATGTGAAATCACAATAAAGTGAACTTTACAATCACGCAACAAGGCTTTGCATATTACATCATCTTTACAGCAGCAGCTCCAGTGCCATCATTCCGGCAAAGCCCAGCACCACGCAGAAGGTCCCCTCTCGGTCGCCGCCTGCCTGCGGCAGAAGCTCCTGCACCGTTACGCAGACCATTGTTCCCGCCGCAAGACTCAGCAGCCAGGGCATGGCCCGAATCAGATATTCGGCCAGCATTCCGGCCAGCAGAGCACCCAGCGGTTCCACCAGTGCACTGGCGGCTCCCTTGGCAAATGCTTTTTGCCGTGGCGCTCCGGCGGCCCGTGCTGCCAGACTGACCGCTGCACCCTCCGGCAGATTCTGCACACCGATTCCAAGACTCAGGCCTACCGCTCCGGCTACCCAACCCGCCTGTCCTTCCAGCGCCAACGCCCCGGACAGACCCACCGCCATGCCCTGCGGCAGATTGTGAATGGCCATCGCCAGCGGCACCAATGAACCGCCGCTTTGCAGCAGACTGCCTGCCAGCTGCTCAGTGAGCATTAAAAACACCGCCCCCAGTACCAAACCAGCCGATGCCGTCAGCCAGCCTTTCTGGCCCTGCTGGGCCGCTTCCTGAATGGCCGGTTCCAACAGGCCGAACACACTCACCGCCAACATAACACCTGCCGCCAGCCCCAGAACACCTTTCCGCAGCCGTGCCCGCTCCCGCCCGCCGGTCAGCAGCACCACTGCCGCCCCCAGCACCGTGCAGGCACAGGGAAACAGATCCATCCAGAGCGCCGCAGCAATTTTGCTCATAACGCTTCCCCCCTTTCCCCACACTGTATCCAATATTTCGCATATGCGTGCAGTGAACAGGCTGTCGTTCAAAAGTCAAAAACTCTGTTTTTGGGAACTTCGGCGCAGTTTTCCACAGCTTGCCTGTCTCTTTGTTTAAAATCCTTCAAAAAGAAAAAAGCAGCCTTTGCGTTTTGTGCAAAGGCTGCTTCTGATTCATCTTTACAATGCAGTGAATCCTGCTTACTGCATCTCGCCGCGGGTACGGCGCCAATAGGCTCCCATGCTTTGGCCCGGCGTGTTGGTAACCTCTCTTGCTAAGTATTCCGCCAGCTTGCCCGGCCGCCAGGCAATGGCTGCCTCTTTGGTGGGGAATTCCACCTCGGCATACCAAAACTCTCCCGGCTGGCCTGCGTCTACCTGGTTTACCTCCAGCAGCAGGCCATTGTCCAGCCGATACCGCCGCTGCTTTTTATCGATCAGCGGTTTTCCGATGAAGGTTTCCAGACGATCGAACAGAGATTTTTCGATCTCCACTTCGATTTCTTCCCGAGCCAGACCATCCGCACCCGCCGGGCCCTTAAAGCAAAGCACCCATGCAGTACGTTCGGCCGTAGCCTCCTCCCGAATGCGCACGGTAGGCCGAAGATTGATGTACCCCTGCCGCATGCGGTATTCTGTTGCCAGTTCCAAGTCCTCCGGCCATCTTTTTTCGATCAGCCATTTGCGCTCGATTTCCATACCTGTTCCCTGCGGCGGAAAACCCGCCGTTTTCCTTTCCGCTTTTTTCAAGGTTCCCGAACGCTTTTCCCGTCGTAATTAGGACTTGCCGCCGGGACTCAAAAAAGCTATACTGTTTTTGTAATTATAGCCATTATAACGCATTTTGAAAAGAGAGGGAATACCAATAATGAAACAAAACCGAGCTTATCCGGTTTATTCTGTAACCAAAAAGGCCGAAAATTCCATCGTATCCGGTCATCCCTGGGTTTATGCTGACGAAATTACGCAGAGCCCTGAGCAGGAGCCGGAAAACGGCGCCCTGGTGGACGTGGTGAGCAGCAAAGGCCGTTATCTGGGTACCGGTCTGTTGAGTCTTGCCAGCAAGATCCGGGTCCGTCTGCTTTCCCGCAACGCAAACGACAGCTTCGGTGCCGATTTCTGGCGCCGCCGGATCGAATATGCCTGGGCCTACCGCAAATCGGTCATGGGCCCGGAAGACCTCTCCTGCTGCCGTGTAATTTTTGGCGAAGCAGACGAGATGCCCGGCCTGACTGTGGATCGTTTCAACACCATTCTGGTGGTGCAGATCCTCTCCTATGGCATGGACCAGCGCAAGGACGTAATCCTGCCTCTGCTGGCCGAAGTGCTGCGTGCAGACGGCCAGGAAATCACCGGCATCTATCTGCGCAACGATGCCGCTCTGCGTGAGCGGGAAGGTCTGGAACAGGGCAAGGGCTGGTTCCAGCTGCCCGGCGAAGAACTGCCCGCTTCCACCATCACCGAAATCTGTGAGAACGGCGTCAAGTACACGGTAGACTTTGAAAACGGTCAGAAGACCGGCTTCTTCCTGGATCAGAAATACAACCGCCGTCAGGTGGCTTCTCTGGCACGCGGCAAGCGGGTGCTGGACTGCTTTACCCACACCGGCAGCTTTGCACTGAACGCCGCCATGGGCGGTGCCGAGCATGTGACCGCCGTGGACGTAAGCGAGTCCGCTGTGGAGATGGCTCGCCGGAACGCTCAGCTCAACGGCCTGGAAGATCGGATGGACTTCGTCTGCTCCGACGTATTCGAGCTGCTGCCCAGTCTGGAAGGCAAACACGACTATGACTTCATCATTCTGGACCCCCCCGCCTTCACCAAGGCTCGCAAGACCGCCCAGAATGCAATGCGCGGATACAAAGAGATCAACTACCGTGCCATGAAGCTGCTGCCCCGCGGCGGCTACCTGGCTACTGCCAGCTGCAGCCACTTTGCTACCGAAGCCATGTTCCGTAAAATGCTGGCTGCCGCTGCACATGATGCCGGCCGCCGCCTGCGTCAGATCGAGGTTCGCCAGCAAGCTCCTGACCATCCCATTTTGTGGAATGTTGAAGAGACCGATTATCTGAAATTTTTCCTGTTTCAGGTCATCTGATTCCTCTAAAAGTCTTACTTTGTTGACGATTTTTAAAGAAATTTCTATAATGCTTATATCTTGTTTTTCAAGATGCAGTACGACCTTTTAAAGATCGAAGGAGGATAACCAATGGCACCTGCAGACACGAAGGAAATCTATGGCTCGCTGGTTTTCAACGAGCATGTTATGAAGGAACGCCTACCCAGCGCTACCTACAAAAGTCTGAAAGCAACGGTTCAAAAGGGACAACCCCTGAACATTGAGGTTGCCAATGTGGTGGCCAGTGTTATGCGGGACTGGGCCATTGAAAAAGGCGCAACCCACTACACTCACTGGTTCCAGCCGCTTACCGGAATCACCAGTGAAAAGCACGACAGCTTCATCAGCCCCATGAAGGACGGCACCGCCATTATGGAATTTTCCGGCAGTGCTCTGGTCCGAGGCGAACCGGATGCTTCCAGCTTTCCCTCCGGCGGTCTGCGCGCGGTAGCCGAGGCCCGTGGTTATACCACCTGGGACCCCACCAGCTACGCCTTTGTAAAGGACGGCACCCTCTGCATCCCCACTGCATTTTGCAGCTGGAACGGTGAAGCTCTGGACAAAAAGACTCCCCTCCTGCGCAGCATGAAGGCCGTGAGCGATCAGGCCCGCCGCATTCTGAAACTGTTCGGCAAAGAAGTCGATCATGTGGATGTGACCGTTGGTCCTGAGCAGGAATATTTCCTCATCAAAAAAGAACACTATGAAAAACGTCAGGACCTGATCCTCACCGGACGCACCCTCTTCGGTGCCACTCCTGCCAAGGGCCAGGAACTGGAAGAGCATTATTTCGGTGCCCTGCGTCCTGATGTCTGCGCTTTTATGCAGGATCTGGATCGGGAACTGTGGAAGCTGGGCGTTGCCGCCAAGACTCGCCACAACGAAGCCGCTCCTGCACAGCATGAGCTGGCTCCCCTCTTTGATCGCTGCAACGTGGCGGTTGACCACAACCTGCTCACCATGGAAATGATGAAGCGGCTGGCCCCCAAGCACGGCCTGGCCTGCCTGCTGCACGAAAAGCCCTTTGTCGGCGTCAACGGCAGCGGCAAACACAACAACTGGTCGCTGTCCACTTCTCACATGAACCTGCTGGACCCGGGCGACACCCCCATGGACAACCTGCAATTCCTGATCTTCTTTGCCGCCGTTATCCGTGCGGTGGATGAATACCAGGATCTGCTCCGCATGTGCATTGCAGGAGCCGGAAACGAGCAGCGACTGGGCGGCGGTGAGGCACCCCCGCCCATCGTAAGCGTATTCGTGGGTGATGACCTGTCTGCCATTCTGGACGCCATCGCTTCGGACAGCGAATATATCGCTCCCGAAAGCGTTAAAATCGACCTGGGCGTTGATGTACTGCCCAAGTTTGCAAAAGACAACACCGACCGCAACCGCACCAGCCCCTTTGCCTTTACCGGCAACCGGTTTGAGTTCCGTATGCCCGGTTCTTCTGCCAATATTTCCGATGCCAACACCGTTCTGAACACCGCTGTTGCAAAAGAACTTGCCGGCTATGCTGACGAGCTGGAACAGGGCGGCGATTTCGACAAGAACGTCATTGCACTTGTCAAGCGTACCATCCGTGACCATAAGCGGGTCATCTTCAACGGCAACGGCTACTCACAGGAGTGGCGTGAAGAAGCCGCCCGCCGTGGTCTGGACTGCCAGCCTGCCGCTGCAGATGCACTGGCTGCACTGGTCAGCCCCAAAAACCTGGATCTGTTCGCCCGGATGGGTGTGCTGAGCGAGACCGAGGTCCGCAGCCGCTGTGAAGTAAAACTGGAGCATTATTCCAAACTGCGTCATATCGAGGCCATTACCATGCTGGAAATGACCCGCCGTCAGCTGATCCCGGCTGCCGTGGCCTGCATGAGCGATTTTGCTCAGAGTGCAACCTCCAAGTCTGCCGCCTGCCCCGGTATTTCCTGCCGGGCAGAGCATAAGGTGCTGCGTGAGCTGACCCAGTACACCGACGCTATGAGCGACAATGCCGACGGTCTGGAGATTCAGGTCGAGCGTGCCGAGAGCCGCACCGACGCTTTGGGAAAAGCAAAGGCATATCACGATCTGGTACTGCCTGCTATGGAAGCGCTGCGTGAGGCTGCTGACGCTGCCGAAGCCGTCTGCGGACGCGACCGCTGGCCGCTGCCCAGCTACAGCGAGATGCTGTATTACGTTTAATCCTTTTCCGGGAGTCCGGCCCATTCGTGCGCGCACTGCGCTCAGGGTCCAGGCCCCCGGATTTTTTTATCCCGCCCGCCTTCAAAGTCCGTTTTATCGTACTTATTGTTTTGTATACTGAGGACACTAAAAGAAATAAAGCTCGTTTAAAAACAGTGAAAGGCGGTATAAAAAATGGATTACGATTTTCGATATGTTGGCTCCCATGTGGAGGTTTATTCGGCAAACGGCAGTTTTCTGTTCAGTGCCGATACCGCCCGTGAAGCAATGGACGAACTGGCAGACTGAGCAGACTGAAATTTCACAAAAAAGCAGACCCGATCCCGGCAAAAAACCGGGCAGGTCTGCTTTTTCTTTTTTCGCTCAAATTTGATCGTTTCACACATCAAAAACGGCGGCCGGTTTTTGCTCCGGCCGCCGCAGATTTCGGTTTATTCTTTTTCAAAGACCGATTCGATTTCGGCCACATAAACGGTGTGATAATCCTTGTCCGGATAGAACTCGGAATCAAAGCTGCTGTCCATAAAATCCGCCGGATCAATGGGCTGTGCATACAGCTTTTTGCAGGTCAGAACCAGCTCGGCACCTTCAAAAGCAGGTGCGCCGCCGAAATGGCGAACCGTCAGGCCCATTGCATCGATCTTATCCTCATCCCGACCGCTCACACGGCCCATATGGGTGAGCATGGGGCGCTGTTCTTCGCTGTAAAAGCTCAGGGTGAAATGGTCACCCGCATCAATGAATTCCTTGGTGTAACGCTGAGGACGGATGAACACAAACGCAACGTTCCTGCGCCACAGAACACCCATGCCGCCCCAGCTGGCGGTCATGGTATTGACCTTTCCCTCTTTTTCGGCAGTAACCAGCATCCACTGTTTGCCGATCCGTTCAAAAGGACTTCCGGTGATCTGAGCCGGAGTGATCTCACGATACTGCATCTTCTTTATCTCCTCTCTGACTGTTGCCCATCACGATACCGCCGGCCCGCTGGCCACGGCAGCAGTCGTAGCAATACTGAATGATTGCATTGCGTTTTACCAGGCCGATAAAGCTCTTTTTGTCGTCCAGCACCGGGACGAAGTTCTGGGTCATAGCAGCGGCTACCAGCTCATCCATCTGGGTATTGACGGTGACCGGCAGATAGTCCCGTTTGCGCTCAATGATCGAAATGGGAATGTTCTCTGCATCTTCCAGTTTCAGGTTCTGATTCTTGATATTCCAAAGCAGATCGCCTTCGGTCATGGTTCCCACATACTCACCCTTCCGGTTGAGGACCGGAACCGACGAATAGCGGTGGTATTCCATTTTCTCCAGGGCCTGCCGCAATGTAAAGTCATCATAAATATATGCCACGTCCTGCTTCGGTGTCAAAAAGAACAGGATATTCACGGAGTTATTACCTCTTTTCTTTGTGTTCTTCTGCAATAATTTGTCGTAACATTTTTGTTACTTTTATTATACCACACTCCCCAAAAAAGAATATGAAAAAGATATGAAAAATAGATGTAAAATTTTTCGGCCGGCGTTTTTGCTTTTCTTTCGAGCGATTTAATGGTAAACTGTTTTCAGTATTCTTTATTTTACAAACTCCGGCCTTAACCGGCCGTTCTTTTTTGAAAGGAGCATTGCCTATGAATCGTGCAGTCCTTCGCCCGATCCTTGCGACCGCCTGTGCCTGTGCGTTTTTGCTGTGCGGCTGTACGGATATGACCCCCTCTTCTTCTGAGGTGAGTGTTTCTTCGGAATCTTCCGCTTCTTCTTCGGAGGCTCCGCAGTCCTCGAATATTCTGACCATCGGATACAATCCGTCCAACGGCTGGAACCCTTATGTCAGCCCGTCTATTCTGGTTGTTCAGAACACGGGCCTCATCTTTGAAAAGCTGGTGGAGATCGCACCGGATATGTCTATTTCTTACCGAATCGCCAGTGCGGTGGAATGTCAGGGCAATCAGGTAACGCTGCACATCCGGAGCGGATGCAGTTTTGCAGACGGGACCCCCATCACCGAAGCGGATGCAGCTGCCAGCATTGAAGCTGCCCGCAGCAGTGAACTTTATGCCGCACGGTTTGCCAATGTGCAGCGTGTGACCACCGAGCCGGGTCTTGTGATCCTGACCCTGGCCGAGCCGGATTCCCTGTTTGCATACCTGTGTGATATTCCGGTCATCAAAGCCAGCGAAACCGGTTCTATGTCGCCTACTGCCAGCGGCCGCTATATTTACAGCGAATCTTCGCAGCTGGTCAAAAATCCGCACGCCTGCTTTGCCGAAGAAGACGGTCCTGACACCATTCAGCTGACCCCGGTGGACAGCTACGAAGAAATGGTCAGCGGCCTGACGGTGGGCAGTCTGAACCTCTATCCCACGCGGGAGGTTGGCGACGACTCGCCCAGTGTGACCAGCAGCCAGACATATTACCGCACCAACAATCTGATTTTCCTTGGCATCAATGCCAAAAATGCCCCGGAAGGTTCCCTGCTCCAGACCCCCGCCGGACGCATCCTGCTGAGTAAGGCGCTCGACCGCCGTCAGCTGGCTGCAAAAAGCTATTACGCCCGTGCTTATGCTGCTACTGGTGCACTCAATACATTCTATCCCTGCGCAGCCGATCAGCAGTCGATCCTGCCCGAAGCTGAATACACTCCCGCCGATGTACGGGCCGAACTGGAAAACATGGGTTATATACTGGACCCTGTGAGCGGTTACTATCAGGACGCAAACGGACAGCGTCTTTCTCTGACCCTTTCGGTCTATTCCGGCAGCACATACAAAAAATATGCCGCCAGTTTGATCCAGCGTCAGCTCGGTGCCTGCGGCATTGAAGTACTGCTGGATGAGGTCGCTGATTTTGCCCTTTGGGCCGAGAAAGTTGAACAGGAAAATTTCAATCTGTACATTGGCGAGGTCAAGTTGTATAATAATATGGATATGAGTCCGTTTTTTTCTGGTGGAGCTGCGTCCACGGGAATCGTACCGAACGACGCGCTCAACGCAGCATATGCAGCGTTCAAGCTTGACCAGAATCAGGCCGGTGCCTTTGAATCCGCCTTTGCAGCCGAAATGCCTTACATTCCGCTGCTGTGGCGAAACGGCAGTTTGATACACGCCCGGACCGTAAGCGGACTTTCTCCTTCTGTCAGCAATATTTTTTATTCACTTGCGGGTCTTACCGTCGGGTCGGCCCGAAATTCTTAAAATGGGAGGTACTCCTTATGATCACGCTGCAAAATCCCCTGGGAACCATTAGCATGACGGCCGATTACTTCGCCGAACTGGTAAGCCAGGCAGCACGTAGCTGCTATGGTGTTGCTGGCATGGCAACCGGAAGCCGCACCGATGATTTGAAAAGCATCGTATTCGGCAGCGATTTTCCCGAAAAGGGCGTGCGTGTCACTCAGCATGACGGCCGCCTCACCATCGAACTACACATCAAAGTCGGCTATGGTCTGAACATTGCCACCATCGTGCAGAGCATCACTCACAAGGTGCGTCATGAGGTTGAAGCCGCTACCGGTTTGAAGGTTGCGCGCATTGAAGTGTCTGTTGATGATATCGTAACCGACGACGACTAATCCTGACAAACCAGTTTTAAATAATGATTGAGGTGCAAAAAGCTATGATCAATGGTAAAACCCTTCGTGACGCCATCATCTCCGGCGCCAACAATATCTATAATCAGCGTTCCCGTGTGGACGAGCTGAACGTCTTCCCCGTGCCCGATGGTGACACCGGCACCAACATGAGCATGACCGTCGGCGCTGCCTGCCGTGAACTGCAGGCTCTGGACGACGACTGCACAGTAGGTGAGGCTGCCAAGGCTGCCGCTTCTGCTATGCTGCGCGGTGCCCGCGGCAACTCCGGTGTTATCACCAGCCTGCTGTTCCGCGGCTTCTCCAAGGCTCTGAACGGCAAGAAGGAAGCAGACGCTGCTGACATCGTTTCCGCTCTGGAACAGGGTGTTGCTGGTGCATATAAGGCTGTTATGAAGCCCACTGAGGGCACCATGCTGACCGTTGCCCGCATCGCCAGCGAGGAAGCTTCCGCTTCCGGCATTGCAGGTGTCAACGAGCTGTGGGATCTGGTTCTGGCTGCCGGCCAGCGCGCTCTGGACAACACTCCCAACCAGCTGCCTGTTCTGAAAAAGGCAGGCGTTGTGGACGCAGGCGGACAGGGCCTGATGGTCATTTTTGAGGGCATGCAGGTCGTCTTCCAGGGCGGCGCTCCCATCCAGAGCGAAGAGCTCACCCAGAACAAGGCAAAGCTCAATTCCGATGCTGCCGGCAAGGGCGTTTTCGCCGACGATCTGATGAAGGTCGAAGACATCAAGAACGGCTATTGCACTCAGTTTCTGGTCAACAAAACCGACGCTGGTGTTTCCATCGCAAAGCTGCGTGCTTTCCTGGAATCCAACGGCGACAGCGTGGTCGTAATTGAAGACGACGACGTTGCAAACTGCCACGTTCACACTGCCGATCCCGGCAAGATCCTTTCTCACGCCATTCAGTATGGTTATCTGACCGACTTCAAGATTGAGAACATGCACGAGCAGTTCCTGGCCCGCCAGAAGCAGGGCAAGGGTCTGGAGAAGCAGAAGGAAGCTGAAGAGAGCACCAACGCAAGCCCCTTCACCTATGCTGCTGTTGATCCCGATCAGGAATATGGCTTTGTTGCTGTTGCCGCCGGTGAGGGCCTGGCTGCTGTATTCAAGGATCTGGGCGTCAATGCTGTAGTCAGCGGCGGTCAGACCATGAACCCCTCCACCGAGGACATCGTGGCTGCTGCTCAGAGCGTTCCCGCAAAGACCGTGTTTGTTCTGCCCAACAACAAGAACATCATCATGGCTGCCGAACAGGCTCAGAAGATTGCCGACCGTCAGATCGTGGTTCTACCCACCCGTACCATTCCCCAGGGCATCACCGCTATGCTGAGCTTTGATCCGAGCTCTTCTGCCGATGACAACGCCGTTGCAATGATGGATGCTGCCAACGAAGTAAGCACCGGTCTGGTCACCTTTGCTGCCCGTGATTCCGACTTCGACGGTCACAAGATCAAGAAGGGCGACATCATGGCCATGGAAAACGGCAAGATCGTCAACATCGGTTCTGATCTGACCAAAACCACCTACCGTCTGGCCCGCAGCATGGTAAAGAAGGATTCCAGCTTCATCACCGTTATTTCCGGCTGCGACGTAAGCGAAGAAGAAGCACAGCGCACCGCTGATCTGATTCAGGATAAGGTCGGCTCCGATATCGAAGTCACCCTTATCAACGGCGGTCAGCCCGTTTATTACTATATGATCAGCGTAGAGTAAAATTTACGTTTTAAAAAGCAGGTATCGGAATTTTTCCGATACCTGCTTTTCTTATAAAACAAAAGAGGGACGGCTATCTGAACGATAACCGTCCCTCTTCTTATGGACGCAATCAAAGGCCGCTGTTTTTGACCACTGCAATAATAACAAACGCCACCGAAAATCCCAGGGCGATTACTCCCGTAATGAGCGGCGCAACATACAGACCTTTTTTGATCGTGACTTTGGAAGGATCTTCTCTGTCACACAGGAGTTCTATTTCCTGGCCAATTTTCATTTGCACAGAACCATAGTCTCCGACAAACTCGTAGTTTTTCCCATTCACCGTGTACGACACGATTGGTGAAATGAGTGTTCTTCCAGGTTCGCTTGCAGGGGCTTTGCGCTCCCAAAACCGTTCGATCACTCCCATGCATCGATCATAGTTTTTCAGTTTTCGGGTAGCATTCACCACCAAAAACACCGTAACCAAAAAAAGGATTGCAATAACAATACCGAAGAGTATCAACATTATATCAAGCATTTTTTCTCACCTGTAATATCAAATTTATCCTGTACTTTGGGTATTGAAATGATCGGTCGAAGAAATGAAAACCACCTATATTTTACCATTCGCCAAAATGTCCGTCAACGACTCCTCCGATTCGGTCTGGTTTGAACGATGATTTTATTTTCAGCCGGTCCGTTTCTTCCCGGACCGGTTTTGTGTTATACTATCCTATATCAAACAAAAAGGAGGGCTGCTGTGTGACGCCGGATACCCCTGTTCAATATGTAAAGGGCGTAGGCCCCAAAACCGCCGAAAAGCTGGCAAAACTGGGGGTGGAAACCCTTTCGGATCTGTTGCAGCTTTATCCCCGCCGGTATGTGGATTACACCCACCCCTGTCCGGTGGCCGAGGCCCCCTTTGATACCGATACGGTGATTTTTGCCGAGGTCTGCTCCAAGCACAGTCCGGTTCGGCTTTCGGGTGGGCGAACCATGGTTCAGGTGGTGGTGGCCGATGATTCGGCCGTGGTCAATCTAACCTGGTTCAACACCCAGTTTGCGGCGGAATCGCTCCGGGTCGGCCAGTCCTATTTTTTTGAGGGCCGGGTACACGGCACCTTCACCCGCCGGGAAATGACCAACCCCATCGTGCGCACCCAAAAGCAGGTGGAAGCCACCCCGATGGTTTCGGTTTATCCGCAGACCGAGGGGCTGGGTTCCGGACAAATTTCCCGGCTGATAGCAAATGCTCTGACCATTGCCGACCCGCTGCCGGAACCGCTGCCGCCGGAACTGCTCACCCGCTACCGGATGCCGGACAAATGGCAGGCCGTGCAGCAGATCCACCGGCCCAAAAGCCAGCAGGATGCAGACAGCGCACGACGGCGGCTGATTTTTGAAGAACTGTTCACCTTACAGCTGGGGCTTTTGCTGCTGCGGGGCCGCTCCACCGAGCGCACCGGCGCACCCATGCAGGCGGTGGACCTGGAACCCTTTTGGGAAAAGCTTCCCTTTTCGCCCACCGGTGCCCAGCGCCGGGCAGCCGGGGAAATCGGCGTAGATATGACCGGCCTTTCCCCCATGAACCGGCTGCTTCAGGGCGACGTTGGCAGCGGCAAAACGCTGGTTGCCGCCGCAGCGGCTTACACAGCCCACCAAAATGGCTGGCAAACCGCTTTAATGGCTCCCACCGAGGTATTGTCCCGCCAGCACGCAGCCACTTTACAGGACCTCCTGGCCCCCTTTGGGATGAAGGTCGCTTTGCTTTCGGGCGGTATGAAAGCTGCACCCCGCCGGGCAGCCTTGTCCGCCATTTCCAGCGGCGAAGCCGATTTGGTAGTGGGGACCCATGCGGTCATCAGCCAAAACGTGGAATTTGCCCGGCTGGGTCTGGTGGTCGTAGACGAGCAGCACCGGTTCGGCGTGCGGCAGCGGGGCCTGCTGGCTGACAAGGCAAACAAACCCCACATCCTGGTCATGAGTGCCACCCCCATTCCCCGCACGCTGGGGCTTCTTATGTACGGCGACTTGGACATCTCGATTCTGGATGAACTGCCCCCCGGTCGTCAGCCGGTCAAGACCCGTGCAGTGAGCGGTGAAAAACGCCGGTCCATGTACGGGTTTCTCAATTCCGAAATCGAGGCCGGACATCAGGTTTACATCGTCTGTCCCCGGGTGGAGGAAGGCGACGGCGAGGACGAGATCCAGTCGGTCAAACGGTACTGCACCGATGTGGCACAGGCACTTCTTCCCGGCCGCCGGGTAGGACTGATGCACGGCAAACTCAAGCCCGCCGAAAAAGATTCGGTCATGGCCGCATTCAAGGCTGGTGAACTGGACGCTCTGGTTTCCACCACCGTCATTGAGGTCGGTGTGGACGTACCCAACGCCACGGTCATGGTGATCGAAAACGCCGAGCGTTACGGTCTCTCGGCGCTGCATCAGCTGCGGGGCCGCGTGGGACGCGGTGCGGCAGAATCTTGGTGTTTCCTGGTGAGTGACCACAAGGGTCAGGCCACTGCCGAACGCCTGCGCTTTTTGTGCCGCACACAGGACGGTTTTGAAATCGCAAAATTCGACCTGGAAAACCGGGGTCCCGGTGATTTCTTCGGCAGCCGTCAGCACGGTCTGCCGACCCTGCGGCTGGCCGATCTCTCGGCCGACACCCGCATTCTGGAGGCCGCACAGACCAGCGCCCGTGAGCTGCTGGCCACCGACCCGGCCTTGAAACAGCCGGAGCATGCTGCTCTGGCCGATCAGGTGGACCGACTGTTCAGCCGGACCGCCCTTAACTGATTAAGGAGGCATCTGCCATGTCAAAACGCACCCCTCTTCTTTTGATTTACAATCCCCGTGCCGGCCGTGCTCTGACCGCACGCAATCTGGATAAACTGCTGCAAAAATTCTGCCGGGCAGGATACGAAGTGACCATCTATCCCATTCTGGAAGGTCTGGATGCCGAAGCCATTCTCTCCCAGGCCGAAGAGGGCCGCTATGAGCTGGTGGTCTGCTGCGGCGGTGACGGCACTCTGCATCATGTGATGAACGGTCTGGTGCAGATGAAGCAGCCGCCCCGTCTGGGCTACATCCCCACCGGCAGCACCAACGACTTTGCCGCTTCGCTGGATCTCTCCAAAGATCCTGAGACTGCCTGTGATACCATTCTGAACGGTCAGATTCAGCCCATTGATGTGGGTGACTTCGGCGGTGAGACCTTCTGTTATGTGGCAGCATTTGGTGCTTTCTCGGCAGTTTCTTATGAAACTCCGCAGGACCTGAAAAACGCCATGGGTCATCTTGCCTACATCATCGAGGGCATCAAACGGCTGCCTCTTGGTGAAAAGTATCCCGCCCGTGTGGAAGCCGACGGCCAGGTCTTCGAGGATGACTTTTTGTTCTGCTCCATTTCCAACACCACTTACATCGGCGGTTTTCCGCTGGACAAAACCGTGGACGTTCGTCTGGACGACGGCAAATTTGAAGTATTGCTCATCAAGGCACCCGCCAATGTGATAGAGGGCAACGCCATTGCAGCAAAACTTTTGAGCCGGGATTTTGACAACGAATACATTCACCTGCTGCACACCAATCAGGTCAAGGTTTCCTTCCCGCAGCCCACCTCCTGGTCACTGGACGGTGAATTTGGCGGCAGCCCCACCGAGGTGACCGTTCAGGTCCACCACGGCCGTCTGCAAATGCAGTTCTAAGCATAAAAAAACGAGCGATGTCCTCCCGATTTGGGAATGGCATCGCTCGTTTTGATTTTCAATTCGTTCAGTCTTCCAGGGGAACAACGTCCAAAAAAACGGCCTGTGCTTTTGCCGAAATCCGGTGGTCCTTGTGATAGCGGCCGAACAGCCACTTTTTATACTCGACCTTCTGGCGGATCTGGTCAAAGAAGGTATGCAGCCAGTTGGGCTGGCCCTGGGTCAGCCGTGCAAATTCCAGCAGCTGCTGGGGGGCATCATGGGTAAGGATGTAATCCACCTGACCATTTGCCTTTTTGATATTTTCAGAACACAGGGTCAATTCCTCGGCGGTGGGCAGTTCCTCCCGCCACCAGTTGAGGCCCTCTTCCCGGTCCTCTTTGTCGCAGCTTTCTCCGCCGCCGAAGCAAAGCAGCTTTTTGCCCTCGATTTCCAAAATACTGCCGCGCTGGATGTGGTAGAGGTTGCCGCCCAGATGGTGGGCCTTACCGCCCATATAATCCACTACGGGATACTCCTTGAGCATATCAAAATTTTCGTGGCAGCCATCCAGGAACAGCAGCTGATACCGGCGCTTTGTGAGCCATTTCAGATTTTTGCGTTCTTCCTTGCTTCCATTCCACAAAAAGCCGAAATCGCCCAAAACAATGAGCGTATCTTTCTTTTTTAACCGTTTCAGCTCTTTTTCCTGAAAACGTTCAATTTCACCGTGGATATCCCCGGTCACATAAACCATGCACGCTGCCTCTCTTTCGCCAATAAAGCCCTTTATAATCGCTTCCAAAGCTGTTATAATATAGAGTAACCCAGTCGCCGAAAATGGCCCGGGCTGCCCTTTTTTCTCAGGGTGTCCGTTCTTTATATTTTATCGCTTTTAGAGGGAAAAGTCCACATGAAAAAATTTTTGAGCATGCTTCTGTGTCTGCTTGTGCTGGCCGTTGTGCTGGCCCTGCCCACCGCCGCTGCCGGCTTTGAACCGCCGTTTGAAATCTCGGCCCCGGCTGCGTATATTGTAAATACCGACAGCAACATTATCGTATACGAAAAGAACAGCGAAGAGCCGATGAAAGCAGCCAGTCTGACCAAGATCATGACTGCCATCCTGCTGATGGAAAACTACGGCGATCAGCTGGACGACATCACCATTTCGCCCGACCGTGCCATTCAGGATTACATCTGGGTCATGAGCGGCGGCGATGCTTCCACCGCTGACATTCGTCCCGGTGAAGAACACACGCTTCGCAAGCATCTGTACGCCATGATGCTGCCTTCCGGCAATGAGTCCGCTTTGGCCGTTGGCAAATTTCTGGCCGGCGGCAATATGCAGGGCTTTGTCTATATGATGAACGCCCGTGCCAAGCAGCTGGGCTGCACCAACACCGTATTCACCGACGCCTGCGGTCTGGACCCGGGAAACATCACCACTGCAAAGGATATGTATCTGCTGCTGCGCCATGCGATGAGCTTTGACGTATTCCGGGAAATCTGCGGCACCGAAACCTTCAACATGGGCGAAAATCCCCGCTATGCTCCCGGCACCTATAACATCCGCACCACCAACATGATGATTAGCAAACAGCTGGGTGCGGAGCTTTACCGTCCGTACACCAAGGGTGGCAAGACCGGCAGTCTGGATGACTGGCAAAACTTCGCAGGCTGGCACACCGGCGGCGAAGGCGGCGAAACCTACATCAGTGTTGTACTGAACAGCCCCAAAGAGATTTTTCCTTATCCCTATCGCAACAAGGCATCGGCCCTGTATGAAACCGGTGTTTTAATGGACTGGATCTATGACAGTTTCGCCATCCTGCCTGCCCTCAAGTCGGATGAACCCATCACTGAGATCCGGGTCAAATACTCCGGCGAAGGTGACACTT
>SAMEA104404097__coassemble_412_pt1 | contig 44051 bp, 40 predicted proteins | sample SAMEA104404097__metabat2_low_PE_069 | metagenome-assembled genome bin SAMEA104404097 (sample SAMEA104404097) | Balaenoptera acutorostrata
TAGTCGCTGCCCAACTTTGCAAATACCTTATTAAAGCTTACCCCCACCGAAATGGTCAAACCGGTTTCTTCCCGGACCCGACGGCGAATCTCGTTTGCCAGTTGAAGAGGGCTTTCGGCGAACAAATTCCAGGAACCGGTCACATCCAGCCAGCTTTCATCAATACTGAATGGCTCCACCAAATCGGTATACTGACAGTAGATTTTGTTGATGGTTCGGCAATACTTGGAGTACAAATTGTGATGCGCCGGCAGTAAAATCAACTGTGGACATTTTCGTTTTGCCTGCCAAAGTGTGTCGGCGGTCTGCACCCCATATTTTTTTGCGGCTTCGTTTTTTGCCAAAATGACGCCATGTCGGCTTTCCGGGTCACCGCAAACGGCCACCGGCTGACTTTTCAGTTCCGGATGCGAAAGCAGCTCCACGCTGGCATAAAAGCTGTTGCAGTCACAGTGCAAAATCCACCGGTCGGTCATGGGTACGCCCTCCTTTTGCAGTTTGATTGTTTTTATTATATAGCACCTATTTGAATTTTTCCACCGGCACAGCTTTCGGAAATCAAGCAAAAAAAGAGACCGGAAACAGAACTCTGTTTCCGATCTCTCCGGCTGATTTCTTAAAAATTTTCGCCCGTCCAGCGTTCGGTCTCCCAAACCGGTTCGCCGGCTGCAAGACTTTTTTTCACATCCAGGATGCGCTGGTTGCGGCTGCCGCGAAAACGCAGTTCCAGACTTTTTTCGGCCTCTACAAAACGGCCGTCTACCACCGAATCCAGGCTTTCAAGCAGTGCCCGCTGATCCGGAGTGCCTTCCAGCAGCTGTTCAAAGGTATAACCGGTATATGCCGCTACTTCGTAACCGGCCTCCCGGCACAAACGCACCAGTTCGAGCATTTCCGCATTTGCCTGAGCAAACGGTTCGCCGCCCGAAAGGGTCACACCTTTACATAACGGGTTCTTTTTGGCTTCTGCCACAATCTGAGCCGGGGTCATGGGGCGGCCGCCCTCAAAAGCCCAGGTTTCCGGATTCTGGCAGCCGGGACAATGGTGCGGACAGCCCTGAAAAAAGACGGTGAACCGAAGGCCCGGACCGTCTACGATGCTGTCATTGGCACATCCCGCAACATAAAGGCTCACAGGTGTTTCACCCGATCCCGCTCTTCTGCCTTCTTTGCGTCGTTCCACTTATCCATAGTGCCCACCAGATAACCGGTGATACGACGGATACGCTCAAAGGGAACATCTTTTCCCACAACGGACTGTTTCTGCATTGCTGCCATAACAAACACCCTCCTTAACAGGTCTATCTTTTAGATTCCTCCGGCCCATCTGCGACAGACCGGAGGATCGATTGCTTTTCCATTCCTATTTTAACAAATCCCGCTGAAAATTACGGTTGCCAATGCAACGTTTATTCGCAGCCGCAGAAAGTAGGAATGCTGGGATACTTTTTACGCAGCTCTGCCAGCTTTTCGGGGCTCAGAGCTTCGCCGCTGCGGCGGCCGCAGCGGGGGCAAACGTCACCGATCACGCCCACATAACCGCAAACCGGGTCACGGTCAACCGGGTGGTTGATGCTGCCATAGCCAACGCCTGCGTCGTGCATGCAGCGAACCACGCTCTCAAAGGCTTCCAGGTTGTTGGCGGTGTCGCCGTCCAGCTCTACATAGCTGATGTGGCCGCCGTTGGTCAGGTTGTGATAAGGACCTTCCTTGGTGATCTTGTCATAAGCCGAAATGGGATACCATACCGGGATGTGGAAGGAGTTGGTGTAATACTCCCGGTCATTGACGCCGGGGATCACGCCAAAACGCTTGCGGTCCATGCGGGTGAACCGGCCGGACAGGCCCTCTGCGGGAGTAGCCAGCAGGCTGAAGTTCATGTGCATTTCTTTGCTCTTGTTGTCGCAGAATTCGCGCATGTGGCTAACAATTTCCAGGCCCTTCTTCTGCATTTCATCGCTCTCACCGTGATGGTGACCATACAGAGCGGTCAGAGTCTCGGCCAGACCGATAAAGCCGATGGACAGGGTACCGTGACGCAGAACTTCACGCACAGTATCAGCAGGACCCAGCTTGTCGCTGTCCAGCCATACGCCCTGACCCATCAGGAAGGGGAAATTGTAAACGCGCTTTGCACCCTGAATCTCAAAGCGATCCAGCAGCTGCTGTGCCACCAGTTCCATCATCTTGTCCAGTTTCTGATAGAACAGAGCCTCATCATGGTCGGACTCAATGGCCAGACGAGGCAGGTTGATGGAGGTGAAGGACAGGTTGCCGCGGCTGTAGCTGATCTCACGCTCGGGGTCATATAAGTTGCCCATTACGCGGGTACGGCAGCCCATGGTTGCAACCTCTGTTTCGGGGTGGCCGGGCTTATAGTACTGAAGATTGAAGGGAGCATCCAGGAATACATAGTTGGGGAACAGACGCTTTGCGCTGACCTTCATGGACAGTTTGAACAGGTCATAGTTGGGGTCGCCCTCAGAGTAGTTAACGCCTTCCTTAACCTTGAAAATGTGAATGGGGAAGATCGGGGTCTCGCCGTGGCCCAGACCTGCATCTTCAGCCATCAGGATGTTGCGGATGACCATACGACCCTCGGGGGTGGTATCGGTACCGTAGTTGATGCTGCTGAAAGGAGTCTGTGCACCTGCACGGCTGTGCATGGTGTTCAGGTTGTGAACAAAGCCTTCCATTGCCTGATAGGTTTCACGGTTGGTCCGCTTCCAGGCACGATTACGGCTGCGGGATACCAGATGTTCACACTCTTTTTCGCTCAGTGTAGTGGTCTCAGCCAGAGCAGCTGCCACGATTTTATCAAATTCTTCCACGCGGGTTTCCAGGCGAGGCTGCATATCCAGCTCTTTGCTTGCTTTTGCAACAGCAGCCTTTACAACTGCGGACTCATCGTCGCTGTCCAGTGCATCTTCCACACACTCGGCCAGCTTCTTTACATAGGTGCGGGCAAAGCTCTTTGCAACGCCCTCAGCCATGCCATAATCAAAGTTTGGAATGGACTGGCCGCCGTGCTGATCGTTCTGGTTGGACTGGATTGCGATAGCAGCCAGAGCGGCATAGCTGCCGATGCTCTGAGGCTCCCGCAGGAAGCCATGACCAGTGGAGAAGCCACTGTGGAACAGACGCAAAATATCGATCTGGGTGCAAGTGGTGGTCAGAGAGTAAAAATCAAAGTCATGAATATGAATGTCGCCCTCTGCATGAGCTTTCGCCTGCTCGGGGGTGAGCAGATAAGCTGCATTATAAGCTTTTGCGCCGGCAGTACCAATCTGCAGCATGCTGCCCATAGCGGTGTTGCCGTCGATGTTTGCGTTGTCGCGCTTCATATCACTGATGCGGGCATCCACGTTGGTGATCTCGTCGATGGTTTTCATCAGTGTGGTGTTGGATTCCCGGATACGGGTACGGTTTGCCCGATACAGAATATACTTTTTGGCAGCTTCGTCATGACCGCACTCCATCAGCGCAGTCTCGACCGCATCCTGGATCTTTTCGATCTGAGGTGCCTCTTCACCGCACTCGATCTCGATGATCCGGGCCACCTTGTTTGCAACGCGGCTGGCCTCGGCGGAATTTCCTTCGTTTGCTGCTTCCAATGCCTTCAGTACGGCATTGACAATCTTGCTCTGATCGTAGCAAACAACCCGTCCGTCTCGTTTGATCACGCTTTTTATCATGACTTTCTCCTGCTCCTTTTATATTAATGCGCTTCGTACCCAAGCAAGGTCCGAAACGCTGTATACTGTGTGTGTTACAGTCAACAACACATATTATGCACTAGATATAGTGTTTTGTCAACACGCATATTTTTCAATTCATCGGCGTTTTTCGACCAAATTTTTGATTATTTTGGGCCTTTCGTTTTTTCAAGATTGGCCGCAAACCTACCAAATGCAATAAAAACGTGCTACAATAGCATATACCAAATCTCAAATGATTTCAATGCCCTTGTGGCAAATGATTTGAATGCCCTTTTAGAAAGGATGGCACTTGTGGACAGAAAATATCAAAAGCTTGCCAGCAATACACTGCTGTTTGCAATCAGCAATTTTTCTTCAAAACTGCTGAGTTTATTTCTTCAGCCTTACATCACTCATGCGATGGGCGGAGTTGAAGATGTCGGCATCACAAAGCTGGTTACCAACATCGGCGCACTGCTTATTCCCATGGTGAGCATGGGCGTGAGTTTTGCCATTATTCGCTTCGGTCTGGACAAACTCAACGACAAAAGTCAGGTGTTTACAAACGGCCTTGTAACCATTTTCCTGGGTTTCTTTATCATGGTCGGCTTCTATCCTCTGCTGCGGCTTATCCCGTTGTTTAACGCCTATGCCGTGCTTTTGTATATCCATGTGCTGGCCAGCTGCCTGCGTACACTCTGTACACAATTTATCCGAAGCCGTCAGCTGAACCGGCTGGTAGCTGTGGACGGTGTGCTGTGCAGCGCAACCACTCTTGGCTTTATGATCCTGTTCCTGTCCGGCTTCCATATGGACGCAAAGGGTTATTTGCTCTCCATCATCTGTGCCGACCTTTTGAGCGCTTTGTTCATCTTTGTGATGGGCAATCTGAAACGCTATATCAACTTTAAGCACTTCAACACGGCCCTGTGGAAATCCATGATGGCTTACGCACTGCCCATGATTCCCGCACAGATCAGTTTCTGGGTCATCAACGCCAGCGACCTGTTCTTTGTTAAAGCCATGTGCAACGGCTACCAGGGTCACGACGGTGCTTACTGGTCCGGCCTTCTGGGCGTGGGTTATTTCCTGCCCACTATGCTGACGGTCCTGGGTGACATTTTCTACCAGGCCTGGCAGCTTTCGGCTGTTACCGAAGAGCACGGCCGTGAGAAGTTTTTCAGCAAGGTATTTGCCATCTATCAGAGCTTTTTGTTCTGCTGCTGCTCGGGCATCATCCTTTTCTGCCAGCCGCTCATGTTTGTATTCAAATCGAGCTTCTTCGATGCCTGGCAGTATGTGCCTATGCTGACTCTGGCCACCCTGTTCAACTGTCTGAATCAGTTCCTCAACAGCATCTATATGGTGGAAAAGCGCAGCACATTCTCGCTTTACACCATGATGGCCGGTGCAATTGCAAACTGCATTCTGAACTTTATTCTCATCCCGGTCTGCGGACCTCTGGGCGTTACCATTGCAAGCTTCCTGAGCTATCTGTTGGTGTTTGTGCTGCGTGCCATCACCACTCGCAGCCTGATGCGTGTAAATTATGCCCCGCTGGCGGTTATTACCAATATCGCCATGATCTGCATTGAGATCTGGATCATGCTCAATCAGGGTACCCACTGGGTTGTCTGGAGCACCGCACTCACCGCAATCATCTGTGTATTCAACCTGCCGAACCTGCTGGGCATTCTCAAAATGCTGCCCACCGGACGCAAAAAGAAAGCCTGATCGGCAAAACCGGTTTTTCATATTATTTCTGAGCGCATTGCAGATTTTTTCTGCAATGCGCTCTTTTTATTCGTCCAACTTAATCAAATTTTTCGCCATTTGCGTGAATTTGTATATGTGAATTTTCGTAGAAACAAATTATACTTATAATAGAAGCAAACCCATAATTTACATGAAGAGATTGGTTGAAAACGGCTGATTTTTTCGGGTACTGACCCTGCAAATTTTTATTGTGATGCAAAAAATCTTTGCTTGTGAAATCCGACCATTTGCATCGGAATCCTACGCCGAGATGTTTTTGTTATTTATTAAAAGGAGATGAATGTACAATGCTTTGCTTAAAAAAACAGATCTCTATTTTGCTTGCCGGTTTGCTGGCTGTTTCGTTGGCCGCCTGCGGCCAGACCTCTGTGAGCGAACCCGATAGCTCTCAGCCAGAAAGTATCCCTGCTTCAAGCAGTACATCCGGCACAGATCCCATCCCCGACTCAGAACCCGTTATGACCCCCGATCAGCGAGCCCTTCAAATCGAAATTTGGAATCTGGACCCCGGTGTTTGTGACACACATAAATATTACACGACCATTCTCGATCCGTTTATTGAATACGTTGGGGCGGATCGATTTGAAGAATGGAAACAGCAGGCCGAGAAGGATGGCGTATTGGTCAACATCCGGACTTTTGTGGATCATTTTGAAATCGACCGGGATACCTTCCTGGATATTCTAAAATCCACTTATGAAGCCGAAAAAATCTACCCTTCGTTTGAAGCCTATCTTGAAACTTTGTATACCAACGATCAGTTAGACGCTGTTTTTGACGGCGATGAAGAAGATCTTCGTCTCGCCTTCGGTTTTTCCCAGACCGAAGGATCGATGCTCCGGAACGAACCGGCTCCGCCGATCCCTTCCATGACCCCGGAAGAACGGGAAAATTGGATTGAAAAAGTCTGGAGTGATCCGGATCATCCGCCGTTCTACCTTCTGGCACGCTACAAAGCCATCCGGCTTGTTTTTCTCGATTTGGCGGAACAATCTTCTCCTTCCTTGATGCAGACATGGAAAGAACTGGACGAAGAACACTGCAACATCCGCACTTTTGTGGATCATTTTGGAATTGATCGGGATACCTTTATCAAAACCTTGCAGGACTCGTATGAGCTATCTCCTGAACTACAGGAGCGGTACCCCACTGTACAGGATTATATCAACGATCTTTATACTGAAGAACAGCTGGACGCCATTTTTGGCGGCGATGAAAAGGATCTTCGCTTCGCATTCTATCTGCCTGAGGACTATCCGGTTCTATAACCTCCGGAATCCTCTGTCTTTTCCGAACATACAAACAGCCCGCCGGGAGTCAAACTGCTCCTGACGGGCTGTTTTCTGTTTTGTTTTAAGGCCGAATATGTTCATAAAAGCGCAGATTGCTGGCAAGGACGATCTCAACCGGGCAGTCGAACCGCCGGGTCGGTTCCTCGTTTTTCAGAATCTTGTCCACCAGCAGCTTGAGGCCGGTGTAACCCTTCATATATGCCCCCTGATCGATCACAGCCTTTAACGACCCCTGCCGCAGACAATCGGCAGTAAAACGGTTCAAATCGGTGCCCACAAGATGGATGCGGTCCAGCAGTTCAGCTTCCTGTGCGGCACGAACCATTTGTACATCGTCGATGGCAGTGAGCGCATAGGCTGCAACCAGCTCTTTTCTGTTTTCCTTCATTGCGTTCACCATTTCCCGATGAATCGTTTCACATTGTGTCCGGCTCCGAGAAAATCCTTCTGCCACTACAACCCGAATACCGGGTTTATGCTGATGCAGATATTCAACAAAGCTTTCCCGCTTTTCCGTATGATTCTGTGCGTCCTTGCGGCCGCCGGAAATCAGGACTGTTCCCGTTTCCGGGGTGATGAGACTGACCAGTTCACCGGCTACACGGCCCACCGCTGCCGCATTGGACGGAATGCAGTAAAGGCCCTCCGGTTCAACAATATTTTCATCCAGCAGCACCGTTGCCACTTTCTGTGAAACCAGCCGCTGCATTTGAAGCAAAGAAGCTGCTTTAGGGGTAAACGAGTAGGTGACCACGCCGGAATAGGCGCTGCCTGAATCAGCGATTTCCTTAAGTCTTTCTTTTTGTTCAAATTCGTCCTGTGCAAGAATGGGCACTACCTCGATGTTAAGGCCCCGAATTTCCTGCTCACAGGCCCGCAGGCCCTGCCAGATGGAATCAAAATAGAGTCCATCATCCTGAGGCAGAACCGCAGCAATCCGGATGGTTTTTCGTTTGAGAGCTGCCGCCGCGTAGTTTGCAGTATAGCCCATTTCATTGGCAGTTTCGATGATTTTTTGACGCAGAGTTTCGCTGACACCTACTTTTCCGGAAAGTGCCCGGTGAACCGAGGTGGACGAAACATTCAGCCGGCTGGAAATATCTTTGATGGTGACGGTCCCATCTTTTTTTTCGGTTGCTTCGGTCTTCATACAGGGCACCTCATTTTCTGTTTCTGTTCATCCCGTCCGCATCGCTCTGCGGATCACTGTTGTTTTAGTATAGGCGCTTGCGCACCGGGTGTCAATGCGTCCGATTTTGGACAAAAAAGGCGCGGATCTTCCACAGCTCCCAATCGAGCCGGAAGATCCGCGCCTGCGTGTTTCAAAAAGTGATTACCAGTAGGGGTCCCACTCCTGAGTTGCCCGGGTCAGGGCCTCCAGGTAGAAGTAATCGCCCCAGGTGTTGCACTCGTCCACACCGCGGTTCTCAACAGTGTTGTAAGGAGAAGCCTTGCAGTATACGCCGTGCAGCAGCAGACCGTTGCTCTCTTCGGGAGACTTAACTGCATAGTCACGCATCAGAGATGCCAGCATACGATTGGCTGCATCCATGTACTTGTCAGCCTTCTCCTTGGGCAGGTGAGGAGCCATCTCATAGATACCGCAAACAGCTGCAGCAGCTGCGGAAGAATCCTTAGGCTCGCCGTCACCATCGGTGAAGTCCAGATCCCAGTAAGGAACGTCGTCCTCGGGCAGATGCTCAATGAAGAAGTCGGTCACACGCTCAAACATTTCGATGCAGGCGGGGTCCTGGGTATGGCGATAAGACAGTGCCATGCCGTAAACGCCCCATGCCTGACCACGGGCCCATGCGGAACCATCGCGGTAACCCTGACGGGTCACGCCGCGCAGGGGCTCGCCGGTCTCGGGATCAAAGAAGAAGGTGTGATAGGTAGAGTTGTCGTCACGAACAACGTGTGCCACGCTGGTCTTGGTGTGAGCCAGAGCAATGCGGCGGTAGTTTTCGTCGCCGGTTACGTCGGCAGCCCAGAACAGCAGGGGAACGTTCAGCAGGCAGTCGATGATAAGACGGTAGTTATCCTTTGCGCCCAGTTCGCCCCATGCCTGAATGAACTGGCCTTTCTCCTGGAAGCGGGAAACCAGGTTGTCAGCAGCCATGATAGCAGCTTTCTTGCCAACTTCACTGCCAGTCAGCTTGTAAGCAGCTACGCAGGAAGGAGAATACAGGAAGCCCATGTCGTGGTGATCCACGTCGATACGCTTCTCGATGCGCTCCAGGAAGCTCTGAGCATGACGCAGGCCAACTTCCTTAAAGATTTCCTTGCCGGTCAGCTCATAAGCCAGCCAGTACTCGCCGGTCAGAAAGCCGGTGGTCCACTCCACGTTTTCGGTGGCCTCATAGAAGCCATTCTCGCTGTTGGAGTACTGGAATTTGTCGGTGAAGTCGGGCAGATAGTGCTCCAGCTGACGGACGCAGCGGTCTACTGCCAGGCGCAGTTCATCCTGAGTAAAAGTTTTTACCATGATTGATTTCCCCTTTTGTTTTAATAAGGTTTCATGTGGTTTACGTAAACGTTTACGTTGCTGTGCTTTCAGTATACTTCACCCTTTTTTCAGTGTCAAGGGGCAGTTCTGCCAAGCTGACTTCAAATTTTCAAAAATTTACAGTACAAGCACCAAGATCCTTCTTTTTTTGAATGCTTTACCGAAAAACGATCCCCTTTACTGGAATTTTTCGGGATCGTCAATTGGCAGCCACCCAGCAGGAGCGGTATAATAAAAGGAACAAACAAAAGGGAAGTGTATCCATGCCAGACCGCATTTTAATTGTAGACGATGAAAAAGAAATCGCAGATCTTGTCGAGGTCTATTTAAAAAACGACGGCTTTGAAGTATACAAGTTTTACGACGCTGCCGGGGCACTTCACTGTGCCGAAACCCAGCCGGTGGATCTTGCCATTCTGGACGTGATGCTGCCGGACATGGACGGTTTTACTTTGTGCCAGCGCATTCGGGAACATCATTATTATCCCATCCTGATGCTCACCGCCCGGGTAGAGGACATCGACAAAATCACCGGTCTGACCCTGGGTGCAGATGATTACATCACCAAGCCGTTCCATCCGCTGGAACTACTTGCCCGGGTACGCACCCAGCTCCGGCGCTGTCAGCGATACAATCCCGCCGGGGCAGCTCAGCTGGAACCCTACTCCGACCGAATCGATATTCGGGGACTTTCCATCTGCAAATCCAGTCACCGCTGCACTCTGAATCAAAAGGAAATCACCCTGACCCCCATTGAATTTTCAATTCTCTGGTATCTGTGCGAACATCAGGGAAATGTCGTTTCATCCGAGGAACTGTTTGAAGCAGTCTGGGGTGAAAAATATCTCGACAGCAACAACACCGTCATGGCACACATTGCACGTCTGCGTGAAAAGCTCCAGGAACCGCCGCGCAGGCCCCAATTCATTAAAACGGTATGGGGGGTAGGGTATACCATTGAATAAAAACAAACATCTTTTGATGCAGACTTTCCGCCGATATGTCGGCGGGATCGCACTTTGGACCATTCTGTTTCCGGTCGGTCTTTTGCTGACTGCGCTTCTGGTTTTCATCTTTGATTTTCAGTGGTTTTACGATTCGCACCCTTTGCTTTACGATTTGCTGCGAAATCTGTTTTACAATTTCAAGGATCGTTTGCCGCTGATTTTTTCCATCGGATTTTTGATCTGGCTGGCCGGTGATCTGTTTTTGACCTATCGGCTCATCCGAAAAGTTTTTGTCTATCTGGATGTGCTGTCCTGTGCGTCCGGCGATCTGTTGGACCCGTCGGTGGAATCCATCAAGCTGCCGCCCGAACTTTCGGAAATCCAGCAGCAGATGAATCACCTCAAGAAGCAGGCCGAGCGCAATGAACAGCTGGCACGGGAAGCCGAACAGCGCAAAAATGACCTGATCGTCTATCTGGCTCATGACCTGAAAACCCCGCTCACCAGCGTGATCGGCTATCTGAATCTTTTACAGGACGAGCCTCAGATTTCGCCGAAACTTCGGGCCAAATATACCGGTATTGCACTGGACAAAGCCGAACGGCTGGAAGAACTCATCAACGAATTTTTTGAAATCACCCGGTTCAATCTGACACATCTGGAACTGGATCTGGAAACCATCGATCTGACCCGTATGCTGGAACAGATCACCTTTGAATTCAATCCCATCCTTGCACAGAAAGGGCTTTGCTGGGACCTGCATTTGCAGCCGGATGTTCTGCTGCCTTGTGACCCGGACAAGCTGGAACGTGTGTTTGACAATCTGTTTCGCAATGCAGTAAATTACAGCAGTCCGCAGCAGCCCATTCAGGTTACACTGCAAGCCCAAAACGACCAGGCTGTAATCCAAGTTGAAAACCACGGAAAAACCATTCCGCCCGAAAAACTTGCCCGTATTTTCGACCAGTTTTTCCGGCTGGACCCCTCCCGCGCCAGTTCCACCGGCGGCTCCGGTTTGGGCCTTGCCATTGCAAAACAAATCACCGAACTGCACGGCGGCAGTATTCAGGCCGAAAGTGCCAATGAAAGCATCCGATTTACCGTGGTCCTGCCGCTGAAATCATCATAAAATCGTAAGATTTTCTCAATAAAAACCGAAGAATCCAAATGCCCCTGTCTGGTACAATTTCAGTATCAAACAGGGGCGTTTTTTATATAAAGGAGATGTACTCTCATGAAACAACCAAATTCTACCCGTCAGCAGCGTCGGCGCCAGATCCGGCGCCGCAGATTATTTGTTTTTCTTTGCCTGATTTTTTCGATCATTCTTTTTATAAAAGTGCTCACCTTGGGCAATGCACACCCTCAATCTGCTGCTCCGCAATCGCCCAGCACAGCGGAGTGTCCCGAAAGTCTTGCGGAGCTTTTGGAGCGCAATCCCGAAACAAAGGAATTTGTAGAAAATTACCCGACCGAATACGGCAAAAAACACACCGTCGATATGTCGGAATACCGTGGCAAGCCGGGTGTTCCTCTGTTTTTGCAATGGGATCAGCGGTGGGGCTATCTGGATTACGGCGACGATGTAGCCGGCCTTACGGCCTGCGGTCCGATGTGTCTTTCGATGGCCGGATACGCACTGACCGGAGACGAAACCCGGTTTCGGCCGGACCGGGTGATTCAATTTGCAATTGATGAAGGCTATTGTATTCCGGGCAGCGGCAGCAGCTGGTCGCTCATCAGCGAGGGCGGCCCGAAACTTGGCTTGGACGTCATCGAAATCCCGCTGGTTGAAAGCCGCATTGTGAGCAATCTTGAGGTCGGCAATCCCATCATCTGCATCATGGGTCCGGGTACGTTTACCACATCCGGACATTTCATTCTGCTGACCGGTATGGAAGACGGAAAATTTCGGATAAACGACCCCAACAGCCGCAGCAAGTCGGAACGCCTGTGGGAGTACAAAGAATTCTGCGATCAGGTACGCAATTTGTGGGTCATTCGGAAATGAGTTTGTCAGCTCTCTATTATAATAGGAAGGCCCTGTTTCGTTTGTACACGAAACAGGGCCTTTTTCTGCGAAAAATCCGCTTTATTCTTTCTCGGTAATACCAGGTTCTGTCATGGCGTAGGGGTTCAGCAGTTTATCCAGCTGCTCTTCGGTAAACAGACCTTTTTCTACCAGCAACTGACGAACCGGACGGCCGGTAAGCAAAGCTTCTTTGGCCACATCCGATGCGGTCTGATAGCCCACATGGGGACAGATGACCGTAATGATTCCGATGCTCTGCTCCACCAGCTGGCGACAGTGTGTTTTATTGGCTACAATACCCAGAATGCAGTTGTTCACAAAGGTACGCACCGCAGCGGTCAAAGTCTCAATGGACTCAAACAGATTGTAGAAAATAACCGGTTCAAACGCATTGAGTTCCAGCTGTCCGGCTTCAGCTGCCATCGTGATGGTCATGTCGTTGCCAATGATATTAAAGGCTACCTGACTGACCACCTCAGGGATGACCGGGTTTACCTTTCCGGGCATGATGGAAGAACCGTTCTGACGGGCCGGCAAAATAATTTCACCAAAACCGGTGCGGGGACCGGAAGACATAAGCCGCAGATCGTTGGCCATTTTGGACAGGTTCACTGCACAGGTTTTAACAATACCCGAAACCGTGACCCAGCAGTCCAGATTCTGAGTGCCGTCGATCAGGTCCTCGGCCTGTACCAGTTTCAGACCGGATACAGCCGAAATATTTTCGGTAATTTTCTTGAGATACTCGGGGTCTGCATTGAGTCCAGTACCGATGGCAGTACCGCCCATATTGATTGAACGCAGGGCATCCTGTGCGGTATCAAATCGGCGAATATCCCGTCGAATTGCTGCGCTGTATGCCTGAAATTCCTGACCCAGACGCACCGGAACGGCATCCTGCATCTGTGTGCGGCCCATCTTAATAATTAAATCAAATTCTTTTGCTTTCGTGCCCAGCACGTCAGCCAGCCGTTTCAGCTCATTTTGTGCGTCTTCCAACAGGGTAATCGCTGCCATTTTGCCGCAGGTAGGGAACACGTCATTGGTGGACTGGCCAAAGTTTACATGATCGTTGGGATTTACAATGGTGTAATCGCCCTTATCACCGCCCAGCAGCTCGATGGCGCGGTTTGCAATCACTTCATTGGCATTCATATTCAGCGATGTTCCGGCACCGCCCTGAATTGGATCTACAATAAATTCTTCCCGCAGGCGGCCCTGAATGATGTCTTCACATGCCTCCGCAATGGCATCTGCCCGCTGTGCGTCCAGACGTCCGACCTGCTTATTGGTGATGGCTGCCGCCTTTTTGATCTGTGCTACACTTCGAATCAGCCGGGGATGCATCCGCCGCCCGGTGATCGGGAAATTTTCACATCCCCGAAGGGCCTGCACACCGTAGTAAGCGTCTTTCGGCACTTCTTTGCTTCCGATGGAGTCCTGTTCCAGACGAAACTGCTTGCTGTTAGCCATTTCTTTCGTTCCTCACATTTCTTGCTTCTATCGCTCGGCGCTTTCCGCCGCAATCTTCCTGTTTTATTATAAATTCGATCCGCAATATTTTCAAATGTTTCTCCCAAATAAACACCCGGCGGGCATTCCATTGCTCAAAATGGAGTGCCCGCCGGGTAAATTATGCTTTTATTTTAATATTTAGCCCGCGTTGTAGAAAATCTGAGCCAGCGGAGAATCCGGAGACAGGAAAAGGGTCTTGTTGCCGTCGGCAAGGCTTGCCTTGGCTGCGTCCAGACTGCGTACGAACTGATAGAAGTCCGCCTTGCTGGGATCGTTGTATGCAGCCGAGAGGATACGCATGTACTCGGCTTCGCCCTCAGCGATCAGAGCTTCACTCTGTGCCTTTGCTTCACTGAGCATGATCTCAACTTCCTTATCCGCCTCACTGCGGATCATCTTGGCTTCGCTTTCGCCCTGTGCGGCAAAGCTGGCCGCAATGTTGTTGCGCTCGGAGATCATACGCTGGTAAACAGCAGCTTTGTTGTCATCGGGCAGATCCAGATGCTTGGTCTCCACCGCAATCAGGTCAATGCCGTACTGTTCCAGTGTATCGCCTACGCCAGCCTTGATGTCTGCGGCCAGCTCACCGTCACGGCCGCTGATGACATCCGCCTGGGTACGGGCACTGATGGTGTTTTTCATCGAGTTGTAAACGATGGTGGAAAGACGTGCTTCTGCATTGGGGACCGATCCGTTCAGAGTCTGGATGAACAGCTGCGGGTCGGTGATGCGCCACAGAGCAAAGCTGTCGGCCACCATGGTTTTTTTATCCTGTGTGATAACATCCGAAAGGGGAAGGTCATACAGCAGAACGGTGTTGGGTACTTTGGTCACGGTCTGAATAAAGGGAACCCGGAAAGAAAGTCCCGAATTTTCCCGCACGTCCACAACTTTACCAAACTGACGAATCACGCTGAACTCATTGGGATGCGTGATGACCAGACTGGTGTTGAGCAGGATCAGCGCTGCCAGACAAACCACCACAATGGTCACTTTGTTCATTACTTTTTTCATTGAGCACTGTCTCCTTTCTCAGCCTGGGCCGCATCCATGTCAAACATATTCAGGGTCTGGCCGTCACCGGACTGGATGACCACCTTCATACCGGGAAGCATGTCCTCCATTGCCTCATAGTACATACGCTGCTTGGTGATGAGCGGATACTGCTGGTACTCGGCATACATGGATTCAAAACGAGCAACCTGACCGTTTGCCTCGTTGATGCGGGCCTCTTTCTGACCTTCTGCCTGACGCAGGATCTGGTCAGCCTGAGCTTCTGCTTCAGGGATTTTTTCCGAACGATACTTGTTTGCGTTGTTTACTGCGGTTTCCTTGCCCTGCTTTGCAGTCTCAACTTCCTTGAAAGCAGTGAGCACTTCTGCCGTCGGCGGTTCTGCATCCTGAATGGTGATGTTCACCAGCTGTACACCCACATCTTCTTTTTCCAGTCGAGCAATGATCTTATCTTTGATCTCACTCTGGATCTGGTTTTTACCGGTAGTGATAACGTCGTCTACCGGATACAGGCCGATAGTGTCGCGGATATAGCTCTGTGCCAGTGTTTTAAGAATCAGAGACGGTTCCTGACTTGCATACAGATACTTGACCGGATCGGTCACTCGCCACTCAACAAAGAAGTCCACGTTGACGAAGTTGTAATCCGAAGTAATCATCAGGGATTCATCGGTGATGTACTGATCCGGCACGCCGGGCTCATAACCGATACCAAAACCTTTAATGGTCATATCCACTTTACGGACCCGCTGGAGAAGAGGAATCTTAAAGTGCAGACCGGGTGTGGTTACCGCCCGGGCGTTGCCGAAGGTGGTAACCACGGCGTTTTCCTGCTCGTTGATGCTGTAAAAACCATCCAGCAGCAGCACCGCAGCCAGCAGCACCACCAATACAGTCAGCGCAGCTTTTTTGCCCACATGCTTTTTAGCCCCTGCCGGTTTCATATCCTTGATCGGACCATTCTGATCCGAACCTTTTGCGGACGAATTACCGCCCAGGTTGAAAGGATCGTTCCCCATAGAGCCACCCTGGCCAAATGGGTTGAAATTCTGGTTCATAATGTTCCTCCATCATTGTATGCATCCGGTAAAATCCGAACGCATGGTGTATCGTATACTCAATATATACCCGAACTAGCCAAGCGGTTCAAGTTACAATTTGTTAATTTTTTGATTTTCCCGGTTTTTGGGCGCAGATCGAGTTGTTTTTACACAAAAAGGGGCACGTCAAAAACGTGCCCCTCAACGATTTTATTGGAATATCTGTCTTTAGAAACCGCCGGCAGTGCGGGGGAAGGGCAGAACGTCGCGGATGTTGGGAATACCAGTGAGGTACATAATGAGACGCTCGAAGCCCAGACCGTAGCCTGCATGCTTTGCGCTGCCAAAACGGCGCAGATCCATGTACCACTGATAATCGGTGGTATCCATGCCCAATTCTTCCATACGAGCAACCAGCACGTCATAACGCTCTTCACGCTGGCTGCCGCCGATCAGCTCGCCCACGCCGGGAACCAGCATATCGGCAGCGGCAACGGTCTTGCCGTCCTCGTTCTGACGCATATAGAAGGACTTGATCTCCTTGGGATAATCGGTAACAAAGACCGGCTTCTTGAAGATTTCTTCGGTCAGGAAACGCTCGTGCTCGGTCTGCAGGTCAGTGCCCCACTCAACCTTGTACTGGAAGCGGTCGTTGTGCTTCTCCAGCAGTTCAACTGCCTCGGTGTAGGGCAGGCGAACGAACTCGGCATCCACCAGAGCATTCAGGCGCTCCAGCAGGCCCTTGTCGAAGAATTTGTTGAAGAATTCCATCTCGTCCGGGCAGGTGTCCAGAACGTAACGGATAACATACTTGACCATTGCTTCTGCGTTGTCCATGTAGTCAGACAGATCTGCAAAAGCCAGCTCCGGCTCGATCATCCAGAACTCAGCCGCATGGCGGGGAGTGTTGGAGTTCTCAGCGCGGAAGGTGGGTCCGAAAGTGTAAATATTGCCGAAAGCAAGAGCCATAGCTTCGCCTTCCAGCTGACCGGAAACGGTCAGGTTGGTGGAACGGCCGAAGAAGTCCTGGCTGAAGTCTACGTTGCCGTCCTCGGTGCGGGGCAGATTGTTGAGATCCAGGCTGGTCACGCGGAACATCTCGCCTGCGCCCTCGCAGTCAGAGCCGGTGATGAGCGGGGTGTGTACATATACGAAGCCCTGCTCCTGGAAGAACTTATGAATTGCAAAAGCGGCTGCACTGCGAACGCGGAAAGCAGCTGCAAAGGTGTTGGTACGGGGACGCAGATGCGGCATAGTGCGCAGGAATTCCACGCTGTGACGCTTTTTCTGCAGAGGATAGTCAGAGGGAGCAACGTTCAGCAGCTCTACGCTGTCAGCGTTCAGCTCCAGGGGCTGCTTTGCACCCGGGGTCAGAACGACGCGGCCGGTGATCTGCATGCTGGTGCCCACGTTGGCCTTGGCAACCTCTTTGTAGTTTTCCAGCTTGCCGGCCTCAAATACGACCTGCAGGTTCTTGAAGCAGCTGCCGTCAGACAGCTCGATAAATCCGATGCTCTTGGAGTCGCGGACGGTTTTTGCCCAACCGCAAACGGTGACCTGAGTGCCATCTGCGGGAGCAGCCGCAAACAGGCTCTTGATGATGGTGCGTTTCATGATTCACATTCCTTTCGCGGGGCCCGCTCCGTTGGCAGGGCCCCTGTTTTCCTTCGGTCTATTTCCCGAAAAAATAAAAAAGTCCGGCAGCCCAAATTCGTCCTTACATTTAGGACGAATCGCTGCCGGATCCGCGGTGCCACCTAAATTGCCGTTTTCAAAACGGCCCCTTGCCCACCCCTAACAGGGCGGTGCAGCTTAACGCGCTGCATACGGCCCACCCTACTCCCGGCCATTTCGTAAAAATGGCCCTTCGGGCGGCAGCTCCAAAGTGTTCGTTCGGCCGGGCGTCGGACGGGGCTTCCACCGGCCCCCGCTCGCTTTGCCTTCGCTGTTCGGCTTACTTTTCTTTTTCTTTGCTGTTATAGTTTAAAATACCACTCCAAAAGGCCCTTGTCAAGAAGTTCTCACCCGGTAAAGAGCGCAGCCAGTGCCTGCCCCACAAGCTGACCGGAATATACTGCCTGTTCAGTGGTATTGCCATGACTGCCCACCTCGATGAGCAGGCTTCCGGTGGTGAGGTCCTGGTTGTAATACCGGTAGTCAAGGAGTACCGGACGGGTGAGACCGGGGAAGTGGCTTTCCATTGCAGATTCCCACGCGGCGGCAAATCCCAGATTTTTTTCAAAATTGGGCAGGTTTCCGCCTTTATCCACGCCGCAGATCACCATGATCTGTGCGGCCTTTTTCCCATTGATCTCGGTCACGGCAGACACCCGCTGCCCGTCGTTTTCCACAGCGTCCCGGTGAACGTCCAGCACCACCTTGATGGATGGGTGTGCTTCCAGATTTCGGCGCACGGTTTCGTTGGAGCGCCCGTAACTTCCGTTATAGCTGGGGTAATCGTGCAGGGTCGTATCCTGAATGGTATTGATCCCGGCTGCATTGAGCTCCTGGGCTATGGCTGCACCCACTGCCACCACGCCGATGCTCTCATCAGTGCTGCGGCTGGTATAGGCCGGGTCAAACCAAACTTCATTGGCCTCATAGCTTTCGGTTGTATGGGTGTGCATGATAAGCACTTGCGGCTCAGCGCTGTTTTGTTCGATCTCAAAAGGAAGACCGGCTGCAACCGCATTTTGAATTTGTTCCGCCGGAAGGCCGGCCCGGTTTTTGATGGTTCCAGATGAGAGTGGAATGTATGCATTTCCGCTGCCCTGCGGGTATTGTACCTCTTTGATGCGGCCCATCCCCGGAGGCGGTTCCGGGCAGGGAGTAGGTTCGGGTACAGCGGATTCTTCTGGTACCGCAGTTGATTCCGGAGGCGGTTCAAACAGCGGCGGGCTTTCCTGATCCTCGATTTTGGTTTGTGCCGCCGGAACTACCTTTTCGGAAATCACCTCATCCGCCGCTCGAAGAGCGGCCGCCGGATTTTCCAAAAAGCTGCCCGCCACTGCGAGACTTTCCACCAGACCTGGTGCTCCCGCTGCCTTGCCCGCTTCTGCCGCGCAGAAACTCACCAGCACTGCCAGCATCCCGGTCACCAGCCGTCCTACCATCACGCTCATCTTGCCGCCTCCCAAAACATCCTTTCGGAAAAAGATATGCAGTCAGCTGGTCAAATAGCACAGTTCTGCCAGTGAAAGCCGCGGCTGAAGCGCTTTGTTAATGGCCAGAGACAACAGTCCTGACCCGTTTTTGATGACTGAATCCAGTTGTGTCGGAACCACAACCAGGCCGGGACGGCCCGTCAGTTTATTGGCCTCCATCAGGGTGGGCACACCCACCGCCAAAACCGGAACCCCCAGCATGGCCCGTGTAATGCATTTGCCGCTCTGCGGACGGGTCGGGCAAAGCCCGGTGTCGGATATCTGAACCGACCGACCCAGACGGGCCGGGTCCGAGGTACACAAACTGTCCACACAGATGATTGCCGCCGGTTTAATGGCCCGAACCAAACCTCCCAGCCGCAGGGCCAGCGAAATTCCGGTTGCTCCGGCTGCTCCGGGAGAAATACAGGCAACTTCCCGAAGATTCAATTCTCCGGAACGGTCCAGTCCCCGGGTCACCCATATGCTATCTGCTGTTCGGGGACCCAACGCATCCGCTGTCATTTCCCGGTTTCCGATTCCTACCACCAATACCGGCCCTGCCGGCGGCAGCATCGCCCGGATTTCTCCCGCCACTGCGGTGCAGTACTGTTTGTTCTGGGCATCGGTGGTCGTAAGACTGGGCATTTCCAGCAGAGAATACCGTCCCGCCGGACGGGCAAGTCCCTGCCGTGTGATCTCAACCCGCGTCAGGGCAAGCGATCCATTTTTGCCGGTCCGAATCTTCACACCCGGGGGAATACTACCCTTTGAAGGCGCATAAATCTCACTTGCAATGTCTGTGTATGGATTCATAATTTTTCCTCCTGTTTTAGAATATACCATTCTTTTTGGCACAGACGTCCACACAAAACACCTTTTCTGCCAGGGAATTCCAATTCAAAGGACAAGGCTGGAACAAAACTCAAAAATTCCTTATAAATTGTGAAAAATCCCTTGCATACCCACCGTAAATATGTTATTATAAATTGCACTGTTATGGGTGGCAAGGAGGTGGTACGAATGCCGAATATTAAATCTCAGATGGAGCGTGTAACTCTGTCCAAGAAGGAGACCCTTCACAACAAGGCGATCAAGTCTAACCTGAAAACAGTCGTTAAGAAGGCAGACGCTGCCATCGCTGAAAACGCTGCAGATAAAGACGCAGCCGTTAAGGTGGCCGTTTCCGCAATCGCCAAGGCTCAGAGCAAGGGTGTGCTGCACAAGAACACTGCTGCTCGCAAGATCAGCCGCATGGCTAAGCGCGCAAACAAAGCAAACGCTTAAACGACGTTTTAAAAGCATAAAAACGAGTGAAAGACTTTCGGGTCCTTCACTCGCTTTTTTTATGCCCGAAATTTTCAAATACGCTTCAGTTCTGGTCTTTGGAGCGGCCGAAGCAGGCGGCCAGCACCCCGCAGACCAGACTTGCGGTAATACCTGCCGACGCTGCACCAAGTCCGCCCCAAAGCGCACCTGCAAGACCGGACTTGTCCACTGCATCTACTACGCCCTGTGCCAGCAGATGCCCAAAGCCAAGCAGGGGAACATTGGCTCCGGCTCCGGCAAACTCAGCCAGAGGGCCATACAGACCCAGCGCACTCAGTATTACGCCGGCCACCACATATCCGGACAGGATTCGCGCCGGGGTCAGACTGGTAAGGTCCAGCAGCAGCTGACCGATCACGCAGATTCCGCCGCCGACCAGAAACGCCCATAAAACTTTCATTCCGTCACCCCCTTGCCCCAAAGTTCCACCAGATGTGCCACTCCCGGAATGGTCTGGCCCTGGAGCACTGAAATCTGACTCATCAAAGCACCCGTGGAGAGGAACAACACCTTGCGATATTTTCCTGACCGTAAAGCGGGCAGGATATGCGTACAAAGTACCGCCGCCGAACAGCCTGCACCGCTGGCTCCGGCCTGCACTTCCTGATTCTGCAAATCAAAAATCATCATTCCGCAGTCCTGGTGGTTGGGAATCGGACGCCCTTCTTTTTCGCAGAGATCTTTGAGCAGCCGGCTGCCCACAAGTCCCAGATCGCCTGTAAAAATTGCATCGAATTCTTCCGGTCCATACCCGCTGTCTGCCAGATACCGCAGGATGGTTTCTGCTGCTGCCGGAGCCATTGCAGCCCCCATATTGTTCACATCGCTCACCGCCAGATCCCGAATCCGGCCGAAGGTCGCCGCAGCAATCCGGACACCCGATCCCTCCCGGGACAACAGGCAGCAGCCGGATGCAGTTGCCGTCCATTGAGATGTGGGTGTGCGCTTTCCGCCATAGTTGAGCGGTGTACGGAACTGCCGCTCAGCAGCGCAAAAATGGCTGCTGGCAATCACGGCCGCCCGATTCACAAATCCGCCCGCTGTGAGGCATGATCCAATAACCAACCCTTCGGCCATTGTGGCACAGGCGTTGTACAGTCCGGCAAACGGCACGTCCACTTTACCGGCTGCATAGGCGGTAGCGGTACACTGATTTTGCAGATCACCGCCCAGCAGCAGGTCCAGCTGATCTTCGGTGAGATCGGCTTTTTTCAGCATTTCGGAAAGGCACTGGTGCTGCAGTTCTTGTTCTGCCTGTTCCCAGCTTTCCGCACCCAGCGAGTTGTCCTCAAAGGTCTGATCGAATGCAGCTGCAAGAGGTCCCTCGCTTTCTTTTTTTCCGCCTATGGCAGCCCAGTGGGTGATGATCGGCGGCTGTTCAAAAAAAATGGTATCGTTCTTTCGCATGGTTCAGCCTCCTTATAAAAATGGGCGCAGAAAATAATAAATCACGCCCCAAATCACACTGGCCGACAGCCCATACACGATCACCGGCCCGGCAATCAAAAACATCTTTGCGGCAGTACCGCACACAAGTCCTTCCGACCGGAACTCAATGGCGGGGCTTACCACCGCATTGGCGAATCCAGTAATGGGAACCAATGTTCCTGCGCCGGCTTTTTCGGCCAATTTGTGATACCATCCCAGCGAGGTGGCAAGTGCCGATGCTGCAATGAGGGTCACGCTGGTCATGGCGCCCGCATCGGTGAGGGTCATCCCGGAAGCAAGCCAGGCTTCACGGATGAGCTGACCCACCGCACAGATGGCCCCGCCTACCAGAAATGCCCACGCACAGTCCCGTATCAGTTTGGATTTTGGGCTTGCATTGCTGCAAAGATCTTTGTATTCCTGTTTGGATGTTTTCATGATCCTTCCTCCTGTTTTTTTGTATTCTTCCCAAAACAAAAGAGGAATATACTGGCAGATAAAACACTGCCGGTGCTATAATGATGAAAAATCAATTCGGAACGGATAAAAAGGAGAGCTGCACGAATGAATCGAGAGCCACAGCACGAATGGTTTCAAAATGCACAATACGGAATGATGGTCCACTGGGGCCTTTACTCACTGCTGGCGGGCGAATACCGGGGCCGCCGGGTACAGGGTTATGCTGAATGGATTCAAAGCTATATGCCCATTCCGAATGCGGAATATGAGCAGCTTGCAAAAGCATTCAATCCCATTTATTTCAATGCAAACGAGTGGGTCCGGCTTGCCCGGGATGCCGGTATGAAATATTTTGTTTTTACTGCAAAGCACCACGATGGTTTCGCCCTTTTCCACTCCAAAGCAGACCGCTTTAATATTGTAGACGCCACACCTTTCGGCCGGGATGTGACCGCCGAACTGGCTGAAGCCTGTTACAAATACGGCATCAAGATGGGTCTTTACTATTCGCAGGAACTGGACTGGCATCATCCCCACGGAGGCGGGTACGACCAGCAGGAACCCTGCGGCGGTGTCTCTTGGGACAACAGCTGGGACTGGCCCGACCGGAGCCGCAAAGATTTTTCCATCTGCTTTGAAGAAAAAATCAAGCCGCAGGTCACCGAGCTTTTGAAAAATTACGGAGACGTCTGCCTGATCTGGTTTGATGTACCCCACACCATCAGCCCGGCACAGAGCCGGGAACTCAACGAGCTGGTCAAGCATTATCAGCCCCGGTGCCTCATCAACTCCCGCATCGGAAACGGCGCTTACGATTATGTATCGCTGGGCGACAACGAGTATCCCGCCCGCCGAACCGAAAACAATCCCGATCTGGACCCCAACAGCCTGCATGGCTTTAAAGTTTCGCCCTTTGATCTGTATGAAACCGCCGGTACCCTCAACTCTTCCTGGGGCTTTAAATATTTCGATCAGAACTGGATCAGCCCCGAAACCATCGCCGCACGCCGCCACCTGAACAAAATGGGCGTCAATTACCTTTTGAATGTAGGCCCGGACGGCCTGGGACGAATCCCCAGTTTTTCCGCCGAGGCCCTTTTGGCCGCTGCAAAACAGTTCTGAAAACTGCTGTTTTTGTCTTTTCAGCACCCGAAACCTCTTGATTTTTTCTATTTTCAAGCCGGTTTCGGGTTCTTTTTTGTATAATCCGCTTAATCTTGCATATTTTTTACAAAAGGGCTTGCAATTCCCACCACAACAGAGGTAAAATAGAAAAAATTTGCGAAGGAGGACCCCCGCCGTGAAAAAACTGATCAGCCCTCTGGATCTGACCACTCAGGAAATCGACCAGCTGCTTGAACTGGCCGACAATATTATTGATAACCCCCAGGCTTTCGCACATAAGTGTGACGGAAAAATCCTGGCAACCCTGTTTTTTGAACCCAGCACCCGTACCCGTTTAAGTTTTGAGTCTGCAATGCTCAGTCTTGGCGGCCAGGTGTTGGGTTTTTCTTCGGCTAACTCCAGCTCTGCTTCCAAAGGCGAGACTGTAGCCGACACTGCCCGCATCGTGGAAGGTTACGCTGACATCATCGCCATGCGTCACCCCAAAGAAGGCGCTGCCGCTGTTGCCGCTGCAAACATCGACTGCCCCCTCATCAATGCCGGCGACGGCGGACATCTGCATCCCACCCAGACCCTGACCGATCTGCTGACCATTCATCGTCTGCACGGCCGTCTGAACAACCTGACCATCGGCCTGTGCGGCGACCTGAAGTTCGGCCGTACTGTTCACAGCCTGATCCGTGCCATGATGCGCTATACCGGTATCAAGTTCATCCTGGTCAGCCCCGAAGAGCTACAGCTGCCCGACTATATCCTCGATGAGATGGAAAAAGTCAACGCAAACTTCGTAACCGCTGAGCGTCTGGAAGACGTGATCGGTGAGATGGATGTTCTCTACATGACCCGTGTACAGAAAGAGCGTTTCTTCAACGAGGCCGATTACATCCGCCTGCGTGACAGCTACATTCTGGACACCGAAAAGATGGCTCTGGCCAAGGACGACATGATCGTTCTGCATCCGCTGCCCCGCGTCAATGAGATCAGCGTAGCTGTGGACAAGGACCCCCGGGCCGCTTATTTCCGTCAGGCCAAGTTCGGCCGCTTTATGCGCATGGCGCTCATCATGAAAATGCTGGAGGTAGACTGATATGCTGAATATCGACAGTTTGCAGAACGGCGTGGTCATCGACCACATCGCCGCCGGAAAGAGCATGGAGATCTATCGTCTGCTGGACCTGGATCGTCTGGATTGCTCGGTAGCCATCATTAAGAATGCCCGCAGTGAAAAATCCGGCCGCAAGGACATCATCAAAATCGAAGGCAGCATCGACGTGGATCTGGATGTACTGGGCTTCATCGATCCCACCATCACCGTCAACGTCATCCGTGACGGCCAGATCGTTGAGAAAAAGCACCTGTCCCTGCCCGAGAAAATCGTGAATGTGGCCAAGTGCAAGAACCCCCGCTGCATCACCAGCGTGGAGCAGGAACTGGATCATGTTTTCCTGCTGACCGACCGCGAAAAGGGTATCTATCGCTGCGCTTACTGCGAGCAGGTCTACTCCAAATAATCACAATCGTTCTGCCTCTCCCGTTTGGGAGAGGCTTTTTTATTGCGGCTGATTCCATTTTGCCTGAAACCTCCAGTCAGCAGATAATTCTGCTTGACTTTATCCGCTGATGTGTACATGATTAAGCCAGGCCCTTCAAAAGGCCCGATATTTTTCGCGATCTTCTATAAAATCGATTTCGAACAGGAGGAATGATTTATGGATCTGAAAAAACGAATTCTGGCATCTATGATCGGAATCTGCATGACGGTTTCAATTCTGCCTCTGTCTGCTTTTGCAGCAGATGAAATTGTCATTGATCAAACCACCTTTCCCGATGATACTTTCCGCGCCTATGTGACCGCGAACTGCGATGCAGACCTGAATGGTCGTTTGTCCGACGCTGAAATTGCATCCGTAACCAGCATTGCATCCTTGGATGGAACCGTTCGTGATTTGAGCGGCATTGAATATTTCACCGCTCTGACCGATCTGGATTGCAGCAACAATCAGCTGACCAGCCTGAATCTCAGCGGCAATCCGGAACTGCTTCATCTTACCTGCGTCGGCAACCAGCTCACCAGCCTGGATCTTCGCAGCAATCCGGAACTGACAAAACTGAACTGCTACAGCAACCAACTGACCAATCTGGATCTGAGCGCCAACTCAAAACTCATTGCACTGAATTGCTTCAACAACCAGCTTACTGCCCTTGACCTTCGTGCCAACTGTGCGCTGGCCGGTTTGAACTGCGGCAGCAATCAGCTGAAAAGTCTCGATCTCACTTCCAACCCTGCATTGACCGAGCTGGACTGCAGTTCCAACCAGTTGACCAAACTCGACCTTTATGCAAATCCTGCCCTTTACTATTTGAGCTGCGGTACCAATCAGCTGACCCTGCTCGATCTTCGTGCAAACACCGCTTTGATTGGACTGTTCTGCGGCGGCAATCGACTGACCGGACTGGACCTGAGCGCCAACTCCGCATTGTTGGAACTGGACTGCAGCCGCAATCAGCTCACCAGCCTGGATCTCCATACCAATTCCGCACTGAGTGAGCTGAACTGTAGTTTCAATCAATTGACCCATCTGGATCTGAGCGCCAACCCCGCATTGGACTATGTAGGCTGCTTCAGCAACAATTACCAGGTTGCCGAAAACCCATTGGGTCTGACCACACTGCCGGGCAGCTTTGATGTTTCCAAAGCTTCTGATTGGCAGGGCGGCACCGTAAGCGGAAATTTGCTGACCTTCAATTCTGCAAATGTTACCTACACCTATGACTGCGGTAATAATTTGAAAAAGACTTTTACCTTGATTACTTCAAAAGAAACTCCTGACCCAGTCGAGCCGATCGAACCGGAACCGCCTGTTTATACCGAAGGCTGGCAGTACAGCCAAAACGGCTGGTGGTATCAATATTCCGACGGCAGCTACGCCACCGGCTGGCTGAACCTTTCCGGAACCTGGTATTATCTCAATAACTCCGGCTATATGCTTACTGGATGGCAGCAGCTCGGTGACAACTGGTTCTACTTTGATGCCGCCGGTCATATGCTCACCGACTGGCAGAAGCTCGGTAACAACTGGTTCTACTTTGCTGCCGCCGGTCATATGCTCACTGGATGGCAGCAGCTCGGCTATAACTGGTATTATTTCGATGTCTCCGGTCACATGCTCACTGGATGGCAGCAGCTCGGCTATAACTGGTATTATTTCGATGTCTCCGGTCATATGCTCACCGACTGGCAGCAGCTCGGCTATAACTGGTATTATTTCGATGTCTCCGGTCACATGCTCACTGGATGGCAGCAGCTCGGCTATAACTGGTATTATTTCGATGTCTCCGGTCATATGCTCACTGGCTGGCAGCAGATTGGCGGATACTGGTATTATTTCTATGATTCCGGCACAATGGCTTACAATACCACCATTGACGGATGTTACTTGAATGGTTCCGGTATCTGGGTTTAATGTTTTAATTTCTCTTTTTGCCTCTCCCAAACGGGAGAGGCTTTTTAAAATCCGGCTTTTGGGTGTGTCTATTTCCAGCACGTTGAAATCATGCTATAATAGGGCAAACAGGCTATCAACCATTAAAACAAAGGATGACGATTTATGGAATGGACCGATATTAAAATTACTGTACCGCACAAGGATGCGGAAACCGCAGAAGCCATTGCAACCGGTATTTCCGGCGGCGGCATTTATATTGAAGACTACTCCGATCTGGAAACTCAGGTAGAAGAGATCGCCCATGTGGACCTGATCGAACAGGACCTGCTGGACAAAGACCGGGATCATGTGATCGTTCACATGTATCTGGCTCCGGATGAAAATCCTGCTGAGGTACTGGACCTGCTGCATTCCCGTCTGGCCGCATCTGAGCTGGACTACAAGCTGGACACTGCCGGTGTGGAACAGGAAGACTGGGAAACCGGCTGGAAAGCTTATTATCACGCTCTGACCATCGGCGAACGGCTGGCCATTGTACCCAGCTGGGAGGAAATGGACACCGACCGTCAGATCATCCGTCTGGACCCGGGCATGGCCTTCGGTACCGGCACTCATGAGACCACTGCACTGTGTCTTGATACGCTGGACCGTCTGGTCAAGGGCGGTGAACGTGTGCTGGACATCGGCACCGGTTCCGGTATTCTGGCCATTGCTTCACTCAAGCTGGGCGCAGCGGAAGCTGAAGGCGTAGACATCGATCCCATGTGCGTACGCACCGCCGGTGAGAACGCCCGTCTGAACGGAGTAGAGGAGCACTTTAAGGTGCTGATCGGTGACCTGTCTGACAAAGCTACCGGCAAATACAACATTGTGCTGGCCAATATCGTGGCCAATGCCATTCTGCATCTGGCTCCCGCCGTGCCTCCACTGATGGCTCCGGGCGGTGTGTTCATTGCAAGCGGCATCATTGACGAACGCAAGGACGAAGTAATCGAGGGCCTCGCCAAAGCCAGTCTGGTGGTAGATGAAGTTCGTGAGGACGGCGGCTGGGTCGCTCTGATCTGCCACAACGGGGAGGAAGACTGATGCCCCATCGGTATTTTGCCACCGAATTTTTCGGCTCCACAGCAGCCCTCAACGGTGCAGATGCCCATCATCTGGGCAAGGTAATGCGGGCTAAGGAAGGGGAGACGGTGATCCTGTGTGACGGTCAGGGTTTTGATTACACCGCCGCTGTCACCTCGATTTCGCCCGACCGGGTGGAGTTCGACATTCTGGAAAAGCGCCCCTCTGAGGCCGAACCCAAAACGCCGTTCACCCTCTTTGTTGGCTACCCCAAACAGGACAAGCTGGAAACCATCATCCAGAAAGGTGTGGAGTTGGGTGCCGCCCGAATCTGCCCCTTTTTCAGCCGGTTTTGTGTGGTTACACCCAAAAAAGAAGACCAGAAAAATGTGCGGTATAACCGCATTGCTTCCGAAGCTGCCAAGCAGTCCGGCCGAGGTATTCTTCCTCCGGTGGAAATGCCCGTAGACATCAAAGCTCTGCCGGGTCTGTTTGCCGATTACGATCTGGTTTTGTTCTGTTATGAAAAGGGCGGCAAGCCCCTGCGGGAACTGGCAAAACCGGGTCTGCGCACCGCAATCATCACCGGAGCCGAGGGCGGTTTTTCGCCCGAGGAAGCCGATTTTCTGATTGCCGCCGGAGCTGTACCCATCGGCCTGGGTCCTCGCATTCTGCGCTGTGAGACTGCACCGGTTGCAGCGCTTGCCGCCGCCATGACGGTCTGCGGCGAACTGGAATAATTTTGGCCTGAATAAAATACTCCTTTTGTGGAACACTGAACACAGACGTTTTATCTGCACAGGATCACAAAGGAGAAAAATCATGAAAAAACTCGCAAGTCTTGTTCTCGCACTGACCGTTGCATTCAGCTGTGTTGGCTGTTGGGGAAATAAAAAACCTTCTGCCAAGACTCGCTCGATGCCGACCATTCCGGAGGCCTCTTCAATGATGCCGTTCAATGAAAATGGGGCGGAATCTACTCATCCGTCGGATGCATATTTCAACCCCAACAGTGAAGAAGCTGCTTCTCAGGATACCCTGACGGGAAATTGAGTTTTTCGTATGCATAAACGGGGGCCTCAGCCTTTGGCTGCGGCCCCCGTTTTTTTACCGATTTTAAATTCATCTCCGCCTTTTTCCTCTTTTGTTTTTCATCTATATATGCTATCATTTACATGAGTACATATATAGGAGGCATTCCCAATGGCAAATTATGTATTGTTTACTGATTCCACAACCGATCTCACTCCCGCTCTGGTCGAAGAGCTGGATGTGCGAGTCATTCCCATGACGTTCAATCTTGACGGAACTGACTATAAAAACTACCCGGACAACCGAGAACTGGCTTCTCACGATTTTTACGAGGCTTTGCGCTCCGGCAGCATGAGCACCACAAGCCAGATCAATCAGGCCGCTTTTGCGGATGCATTTACGCCGATATTGGAAGAGGGCAAAGACATTTTGTATCTGGGTTTTTCCAGCGGCCTTTCGGGTACGTTCCATTCGGCCATTCTGGCCGCTGAAGACCTTGCCGAACAGTTCCCCGAACGCACCATTCGGGTGGCCGACACCTTGATGGCCAGCATGGGCGAGGGTCTGTCGGTTTATTACGCTGCCAAGCGTAAAGCTGAGGGCGCAAGTCTGGAAGAACTGGCAGACTGGTTTGAACAAAACAAGATGCAGATTTCCGCCTGGTTCACGGTAAATGACCTAATGTTTCTCAAGCGGGGCGGCCGTCTTTCCGGTGCTGCCGCTGTGGCCGGTACTCTGCTGGGCATCAAGCCGGTTCTGCATGTCGATGACGAAGGTCATTTGATCCCGATGGAAAAAGTTCGGGGCCGTAAGTCCAGCCTGGACGCTCTGGTTAAGCATATCAAATCCAGCAGCATCCCGCTTTCCGATCAGGTGATTTTTGTAAGCCATGGTGACTGCCCGGAAGATGCTGAATATGTGGCCAACGCCATTCGTGCACTGGGTGCCGCCCGTGTGGAAGTGGGCTTCATCGGTCCCGTGATCGGCGCACATTCCGGACCCGGTACGGTTGCTGTTTTCTTCCTGGATTCCAAGCGTTGAGTTTTCCACAAAGAAGCGGCCGTGTAGTTGAAAACTACACGGCCGCTTCTTTTTTATTCCTTTTTCACTCCGAAAGGACAGCCTTCGCTTCTTCCAAATATTTCAGAAGCAGAATGCGGGGAATCTTCAGCAGGTAGGCTGTTTTCTTTGCGGAAAGGCCCAGATAATACCGGACCAGAACTGCCTGTTTTTCCCGGAAATCCAACTGTTGAAATGCAGTTCCACACTCTTTCAGAGCTGGAAAGTCTCCGTTTTTGTGCGTTTGACAAATCTGAACTGTCAATTCCATAACATCTGACTCTCTTGGTATGCGTCCGGCTGCCCCGGACGCCAATTTTGAAAAAATTTCCTGTACGGTTTTTTCCGCCCGGATACCGTCTCCCAACCAGACAAAACAAAACCGATACACCCGATCTCCGTACTGTTCCAGCAGCCGTTCCAAGTATGGCCCCGAAAGGGCTGTTTGTTGTTTCATGGCTGCTCCCTTCGCTTATTATCCGCAGTGTACTTCGATGGTTTCCGGCTCCTGCATCGGAAAGGTGACTACGGCCTTGAACAGGTCACCGTCTACCGAAAGTTCCAGCCGTCCGCCCTGCAATTCGGCAAAACTCTTTACAATGGCCAGACCCAGACCGCTGCCTTCGGTACTGCGGGCTTCATCGCCCCGCACAAACCGTTCGGTAAGCGCATCCACATCTTCGGGCAGCTCCGCTGCCGAGATGTTTTTAAAGGTTGCCTGTGCTTCATTGCCGTTTTGCGACAGCGATACATAGGCACGGGTTCCGGGCAAAGCATATTTGACCATGTTTACCAGCAGATTTTCAAACATCCGGCAGGTTCGGGCACCATCCAGCAGAGCAGGGAATTTCTGCTCCGGAATATCCCAGCGGAAATCCAATCCACTCTTGTCCAAACGTTCACCCAGCTCAAACCGAACCTGATTGAGCAGAGCCGCCAAATCCAGCGGAGCCAGATCGGGGGTCATCTCACGGCTCACCGCTTTGCTCACATCAAACAGGTCCACAATCAAGTGCTTGAGCCGCTGACTTTTTTTGTCCAGCGTATCAATGTAGCTCTGCCGTTCTTCTTCGGTGATATCCGGCTTTTTCAGCAGATCCACATAGGTGATGATTGCGGTGAGCGGGGTCTTGAGATCATGCGAAACATTGGTGATGAGCTCGGTTTTCATTCTCTGGCTTTTCACCTCGGCATCCACCGCTTTCTGGAAGCCTTCACGCACTCGGCTCAGATCCTGGCGAAGCGGTTCATAGATACCCGCATCGGTGGTATCCGGTGCATCCAGATCACCCTGAGCCATCTTTTCGGCTACTGTCCGCACCTTGGTGTAATCCTGCTGCATTTCAGCAAATTTCTTTTTCAGCAGATAATACAATGCTGCTGAATAAATCAGTGCCACCGGAATGGTAAAGAACCAGCCGCAGCAAAGCAGTGCCATTGCCGCACCATTCAAAAGAACAAAGCGAATCACCATCTGGTGTGCCGATTTATTCAAATCAATATCCGTGACGGCTTTCCAGCCTTTTTTTGCATTGCAGCCCAGCCAGCACACAAAACGTACGATCCAGCTGCGCTGTCTGAGATACACTTTGGGACCTTCTACAAAGAGTTTTGCATAAGAGAGGAAGGACAGATAGGCCGCCAGCAGCAAACCGGCCCAGCACAGATAACACAGGCCCCAGCCAATACCGTTCAGCAGTGTTTTGTCCAGCATCCACTGTGCCGCCAGATTCTGCACAGCCAAACCGTTTTTCAGGTACAATGCAATCTGATTGAACGGCCAATAGGCCAGCACCACCAAAACATCCAGTGCGATCAGACCTTCAACCGGAAGGAATCGCATCAGTCGGCCGTTTCCGAACTGCCATTTCTTCACCAGTCCGAATCCCAGGCCGAACAGGGCCGCCACCGCCAGGATCATCATTAACCAGACACCGAAACCTGCCCGGTTCAGTGCATGACTTTGACTCTGCTGTATCTGTTCATAGATCAGATCAACTGCACGCATCTGTACCGGAACTGCAAAAATCAGATCCACGTTTCGGAAGCCGGTGATTTTCATTGCGATCCTCTTTCCAGAGGACTGAATCCCACTGCGTCCTTCATACTCTCTGCGCAGACGATTGTACTCATCTGCCAGATCCGACTGATTCTTATTGAACTTGTCATTCTTTTCTGTCGGCCAGCTGTTTGTGATCGTAACATTTCCCTGATCGTCCGCATGAAGCTGCACTGCATACTGGTATTCTTTGAGTCGTTCAGAATCCTGGAACAAATCCTGGATATTTTCTCCTTTTTGCAGCGAATCTTCGGAATCACCGATCCAGTAATCCAGATTGGCCACCCAATTGTCGGTACCATATGCATAAAAGATTTGACTGCTCAACTGATTGATGACGTTTTCTCTATTCCTGAGTTCCTGCATTTTATTCTGCCATTGCTTACTATCCACTGCCTGTGGCTGCGGCTTTTTTTCCATTGCAACTTCGGTACGATCCACAAACTGCGGATCGTCTCCAGGCATAACTTCAGCATCGTTATAAACCGTGACCGGCGGCTGAACTTCATAAGCTCCCTCCGGTTCGATAATCTGACCGTTCTGACTCTGCTGATGCTGATCCATTTCGGTCCGCAATTTTTGGGTTTCTTCCCAATATTCCGGTGCCAATACCTGAACCGGATTTACCGGACTTGAGTCCTGATTTTTCATTTCCCAATACAGTCGGTATCCCTTGTTTGCCAAAAAGCTTTTAAACCAACCGTTTTCCTCCAGCGAGGTCTCAAACTGTTCTGCCCTTTGAAACAGGGTCGGGTAGGCGGCCAGCGCTCCGGCCGCAAGGCTTAACACCAGGATCAGTGCCAACACCACACTGATAATTTTATTGCTTTTCGATCTTGTATCCAATTCCCCACACCACCTTCAAATATTTTGGTTCTTTCGGGTTGATTTCGATTTTTTCGCGGATGTTCCGAATGTGCACCATAATGGTGTCGGTGTTTACCGCCCGTTCGTTCCACACCCGTTCGTAAATTTCCTCGGCCGAGAATACCCGTCCGGGGTGCTTCATCAAAAGCGCCAGAATCTTAAATTCCAGCGGAGTAAGTTTTACCGGCACTCCATCCACCAGAAGCTGGACCAGCGGCTCGTTGAGCTCCAGTCCGCCGATGGTATACACCCCATCCTGCTGCACCGGCTTTTCCCGTTTTTTCAACAGCTCCAGATACTTGGTATACCGGCGCAGCTGACTGTTGACCCGGGCCAGCAATTCCATCGGAACAAACGGTTTTGTTACATAGTCATCCGCTCCGATATTCAGGCCGGTGATCTTGTCCATGTCTTCGGATTTTGCCGACAGAATGATAACCGGGAAATCGTAATTTTCCTGCAGCCGCATGGTCATCTGAATTCCGTCCATCACCGGCATCATGATGTCTACAACCGCCAGGTGAATGGGTGTCTTTTCCAGTATTGCAAGCCCTTCTTTTCCGTTTTCAGCTTCAAATACCCGGTAGCCCTGATTTTTTAAATAAATGGCAATGCCTTTTCGAATCTCCCGGTCATCCTCAGCCACTAAAATATTGTATTCCATTCCAATTCCCCTCCGGCGGCAAAATTTTTTATTTTATTATAGCATTTTCAGCCGCCCGGCCCAAATTGCGTTCCGCCCCCTTTCTGCGTTTTCAGTATACTGTTTAAATCTAAATTTAGGGCACAGAGAATTCCAAAGATTTTCTAAAGAAAGCAATATTTCGCTGGTCGTACCCCTTTGTTTTCCGACTTCATTCCTCATTTTCACAACACAGGTTTTCTGGTTTTTTTAATTTTTCTTCAAAAAGATTGTCTTTTTAATCACAAATGTGCTGTTTTTTTCAGTTTTTTTGATTTTTACGGTTTTGCACATCGAATTTTGCTGGATTTTATAAAGAATTTGAGATATCGGCACAAATCCCATAAAATAACAACTTCCACTTGTTCTCCAATTGTGTTATGATAAGAATAACGAAGTGCAAAAGGGGATTGGTGTGCCCAATTTCAGAAATTGAACGGCTTGAATTTCTGGCGCACCTGATTTTTTCAATATTCCTTTTGCCCAGGAGGACAACTCATGAAAGCAGAGCTACGCGCGCTCGCTGGCAAACTTTGGAGCGAAGAATGCCGCTCCCTGGCTCAGAGCACTGACCGTTTTTTGAATAATATCTTTTTGTTCAACGATCCCTGGGATATGGAGCAATGCACCATTCCTGTGGAATTCAAAGGTCCCATTGACTGGAACTATTATCCCGCCGATGACAACGAGTGGACCTTTATGCTTGGCCGCCAGAGCTACATCCTGCTGATGGCCCGTCAGTGTGCTCTGACCGGCGAGGCAAAGTACGCTGACAAAATCGCCGAGCTGATTGAAGATTTCATCGACCGCTCTCCGCTGACTGAAGCTTCCAAGGCCACTACTTGGCGTACCCTTGACGTCGGTATCCGTCTGACCAACTGGATGGAAGCCTGGCGTATTCTGGATGAATGCGGTATGGCTCCGGTCCAGATCCTGGACAAAATGAAAGCTTCCATCCGGGTGCATCTGGACTATCTGCTGAGTGTGAACACCCCCTTCCTGCGGCTTTCCAACTGGGGTGTTATCGGCAATACCGGTGCCTATCAGGCTGCTCTCTTCATTGGCAATGAGGAGACTGCTGCCGAAATGGTCCGCCGCATCGCTGACGAGCTGAGCATTCAGGTCGATCCCGACGGCTGGGACTGGGAGCAGAGCCCCATGTACCATGTTGAGGTCCTCAACGCGGTACTGAGTCTGGTGCGTATTGCACGCCGCGCCGGACGGGAACTGCCCGCCATCATCCCCGAAACCGGTCTTGCCATGTGCCTGGCTGTTGCCCGCACTGCAAAGCCGAATCACCATCAGTTCATGCAGAGCGACTCGGATGACACCGATGTTCGCAGCGTGCTGACTCAGGGTGCTATTCTGTTTGGCAGCCCCGAGCTGAAAGCACACGGCTATTCGGAACCGGACTTTGAAAGCCTGTTCTGGATCACCGATGAAGAACTGGCTGCATTCCATGCCCTGAAAGGTCAGGAGCTGGCACCTTGTGCTGCACTGAACCACAGCGGCAACTACTATCTGCGCACCGGCTGGAAGGAAACGGACAGCTGCATCCACTTCCACTGCGGCTACATGGGCAGCGGCCACGGTCACGCCGATCTGCTGCACGTTGATCTGTGTGCACTGGGCCGGGACGTGCTGACCGACAGCGGTCGTCTTACTTATGTGGAAAAGCCCGTTCGTATGGAACTCAAGGCTCCTTCCGCTCACAACACCTTCACTTTGGATGGTGTTCCGTTTACCGAGTGCACTGCTTCCTGGGATTACGGCCGGGTTGCTCTGACCCTGCCGGGTGCTTTCTACAGCAAGGACGGTATTTCCTTTGCAGAGAGCGGCCATCTGGGCTACATGCACCTGTCTGATCCGGCTGTCTGCCGCCGGTATGTTATCCAGCTGAATGACCGCATTGCTTTCCTGCTGGATCTCTGCCACACTCAGGGCACCCATCACTATGAGGGCACCTTCCACTTCAAAGAAAAAGACGGTCTTCGCCTGGAAGGTGATCACGCCGTTTATGAGGCCGATGGTCTGGTAACTGAAATCCTGTATCCCGAACGGGAAGCAAAGATTGAAACCACCATCTTCTCTCCCCACTACAACACCCAGTGTGATAAATCCACTCTGGTTTTGAGCTGCACCGAGACTGGTCTGTGCACCATGCCTTCCGTCTTTGTTTCCAACGAAGGCGAAGCTGCCGGTGCCAAAATTGAAGAGCTGCCGGTGGTTCATTCCAAATCCGGCAAGCCTCATGACCGCACTTCTGCCCGTGCATGGCGGGTCACCGCTTTCGGCGAAAGCTGGAATCTGCTGTTCAGCCTGAAAGACCCGGTAGGCGCAAATGACCTGCTCACTGCCGGTGAGGTTTACGGCCATGGCCGGGTACTGGTTTCCCACGCCGGCAAACAGACCACTCTGGCCTGGTAATCGAAACCGCACGTTCGGCAATATTTGGGACCTGCGTTTGTCCCGATGTTGATATACAATCCTGAATCCGGACATTCTTGAAAGGAGAAATATAACACAATGGATATTCGTTATTCCTGCAACCAGCGCGACTTCAAGCGTTACACCACCGAAGAGACCCGCAACGAGTTTCTGATCGAGAATCTGTACGTTCCCAACGAGGTCGTTGCTGTTTACAGCCACGTTGACCGCATGGTAACTCTGGGCTGCATGCCCACCACCGAGACCGTGTCCATCGACAAGGGCATTGATATCTGGCATAACTTCGGCACCCAGTACTTCCTGGAGCGCCGTGAGATCGGTATCTTCAACATTGGCGGCGAAGGCACCATCACCGTAGACGGCACCGTTTACGAGCTGGGCTACAAGGACTGCCTGTACATCACCATGGGTGCCAAGGAAGTTCTGTTCGCTTCCAAGGACGCTGAGAAGCCCGCTAAGTTCTACATGGTTTCTGCTCCTGCTCACTGCTCTTATGAGACCCGTCTCATCAAGATCGCTGACGCTGCAAAGCGCCCCATCGGTGCAATGGAAACCAGCAACAAGCGCACCATCAACCAGTTCATCCATCCCGACGTGCTGAAGACCTGCCAGCTGTCCATGGGCATGACCGTTCTGGAGCCCGGCAGCGTTTGGAACACCATGCCTGCTCACACTCACGAGCGCCGCATGGAGATCTACATGTACTTCGAAATCCCCGAGGACAACGTTGTCTTCCATATGATGGGTGAGGGCAACGAGACCCGCCACATCGTTATGCAGAACGAGCAGGCTGTTATCAGCCCCAGCTGGAGCATCCACTCCGGTGCAGGCACCAGCAACTACACCTTCATCTGGGCTATGGGCGGTGAGAACCAGGCTTTCGATGATATGGACACCATTCCCACCACCGAACTGCGCTGATCACAACACGTTTTTTGCAAAACGTGTGGGATATAAAAATGAAATCAGGAGGAACTAGAACAATGAACATTAATGCTTTTTCTCTGGAAGGCAAAATCGCTCTGGTCACCGGCGCTTCTTACGGCATTGGCTTTGCTATTGCTAAAGGCATGGCTGAGTGCGGCGCTACCATCTGCTTCAACGACATCAACGAGGAACTGATGCAGAAGGGCATGAAGGCTTACGAAGAGGCTGGCATCAAGGCTCACGGCTACGTTGCTGACGTTACCGACGAGGCTGCTGTTGAGGAGCTGGTTAAGAAGATCGAGGCTGAAGTTGGCGTAATCGATATTCTGGTTAACAACGCCGGCATCATCAAGCGCATCCCCATGTGCGACATGAGCGCTGCTGATTTCCGCAAGGTTATCGACGTTGACCTGAACGCTCCCTTCATCGTTTCCAAGGCTGTTATCCCCTCTATGATCAAGAAGGGCCACGGCAAGATCATCAACATCTGCTCCATGATGAGCGAGCTGGGTCGTGAGACCGTTTCCGCTTATGCAGCTGCTAAGGGCGGCCTGAAGATGCTGACCAAGAACATCTGCTCCGAGTACGGCGAAGCTAACATCCAGTGCAACGGCATCGGACCTGGCTACATCGCTACTCCTCAGACCGCTCCTCTGCGTGAGAAGCAGGCTGACGGCAGCCGTCATCCCTTCGACCAGTTCATCATCTCCAAGACCCCCGCTGCTCGCTGGGGCGATCCCGAGGATCTGGTTGGTCCTGCTGTATTCCTGGCTTCTGATGCTTCCGACTTTGTCAACGGCCATATTCTGTACGTTGACGGCGGCATCCTGGCTTACATCGGTAAGCAGCCCTGAGTTTCGGGCTAACGCCTAAATCTTAATGGACTTTGCGGATCGGACGTTCCCTCCGCCCCGATCTTCGGTTTTCGGAGAGAGGGGTCGGGAACTGCCGGTCCGCTTTTTACTGCAATATGCTTTTATCGTTTCATTTTCAAAAAAATGTGCCATCGTTTGACAAGTATGGTATACTATAAAAGCTAATTTATCATACGACTTTTTAAGACAGATGCAGAATGTATCCCGCTTGAAAAGCCTATCATAAAAAGGAGAGGATCAACATGAACGAAGTTCTGGAAAAAATCCGTCAAATCGGTATTATCCCCGTTATCGCTTTCAACAGTGTAGATGAAGCTCTGCCCCTGTGCAAGGCTCTGGCTGAAGGCGGCCTGCCCGCTGCTGAGGTCACCTTCCGCACTGCTTGTGCTGAAGAGTGCATCCGCAAGATCCACGAGGAGATGCCCGAAATGCTGCTGGGTGCCGGCACCGTTCTGACCACCGAGCAGGCTGACCGCGCAATGGCAGCTGGTGCATCCTTCATCGTTGCTCCCGGCTTTGATCCCAAGGTCATGCAGCACGTTATCGACAAGGGCGGCATCGCAATGCCTGGTACCGCTTCTGCCGGTGAGATGCAGCAGGCTATGAACATGGGCTGCGAAGGCCTGAAGTTCTTCCCCGCTGAGGCAAACGGCGGTGTTGGCATGCTGAAGAACATCGGCGCTGCTCTGAAGAGCGCTCGCTGGATGTGCACCGGCGGCGTTAACGCTAAGAATGTAAATGATTACCTGGGCTACGACCAGATCATCGCTGTTGGCGGTACCTGGATGTGCAAGTCCGACGTCATCAAGGCTGCTCAGTGGGACAAGATCACCGCTATGAGCAAGGAAGCTGTTGACGTTATGCTGGGTCTGGAACTGGGCCACATCGGCATCAATTCCGAAAACGAAGAAGAAGCTCTGGCTACCGCAAACCTGCTGGGCAGCCTGCTGAACAAGAACGTTGCTGTTGGCAACTCCAGCATCTTTGTTGGCAACAAGGAGTTCGAGATCATGAAGGCTCCCGGCCGCGGCAAGAACGGCCACATCGCCATCAAGTGCAACGACGTAGACCGCGCTGTTTATCACCTGAGCCGCCGCGGTGTTAAGTTCGACATGGACAGCATGGTCACCAAGAACGGCAAGCACATCGCCTGCTACATGGCTGACGAAGTTGCTGGCTTCGCAATTCACCTGGTACAGAAATAAGGATTTTTTCCTTGATTGTTTGAGTTCTCTGACTCAAAGACCCATTAAAAAGGAGTTTAAAACATGGCAAAGAAAGTTGTTACCTTTGGCGAGCTGATGATCCGTCTGCAGCCTTACAATTACGAGCGTTTCGTGCAGGCTGACCACCTGGAGTTCACCTTCGGCGGCGGCGAGGCAAACGTTGCTGTTTCCCTGGCAAACTACGGCATGGACGCTTACTTCGTTACCAAGCTTCCTGAGCATGCAATCGGTCAGGCTGCTGTGAACAGCCTGCGCCGTTACGGCGTCAACACCAGTATGATTACCCGCGGCGGTGACCGTGTTGGCATTTACTTCAACGAGAAGGGTGCTTCTCAGCGTCCTTCCGTCTGCATCTACGACCGTGCTCACTCTGCTATCCAGGAAGCATCCACTGCTGACTTCAACTGGGACGAGATTTTCGAGGGCGCTGAGTGGTTCCACTTCACCGGCATCACCCCGGCTCTGGGCGCAAACGTTGTTGAGATCTGCAAGGAAGCCTGCAAGGCTGCTAAGGCTCACGGCTGCAAGATCAGCTGCGACCTGAACTACCGCGGCAAGCTGTGGACCCGTGAGGAAGCTCGCGCTGCTATGACCGAGCTGTGCCAGTATGTTGACGTCTGCATCTCCAACGAAGAGGACGCTAAGGACGTATTCGGTATCGAGGCTGAGGCTACCGACATCACTGCCGGCGAAATCAACCGCGAGGGTTACAAGAGCGTTGCTAAGCAGCTGGCTGACAAGTTCGGCTTCGAGAAGGTTGCTATCACCCTGCGTGAGAGCAAGAGCGCTTTCGACAACGATTGGAGCGCTATGCTGTATGACGTTGCTTCCAACGAGTACTGCTTCTCCAAGAAGTATCACCTGCACATCATCGACCGCATCGGCGGCGGTGACTCTTTTGGCGGCGGTCTGATCTACGCTCTGCTGAACGGCAAGGACACCCAGGCTGCTGTTGAGTTCGCTGTTGCTGCTTCTGCTTTGAAGCACTCCATCGAGGGCGACTACAACTTCGCTACCATCGCTGAAGTTGAGAAGCTGGCTGGCGGCGACGGTTCCGGCCGCGTACAGCGCTAAGCTTTCGCTTGATTTAAGCGATCAATCGGTTTCAAAGTCCGGCTCTGTTGTTGCAGGGCCGGACTTTTTCATACAAAAAAGCCCGTATCTCCTGACCGATCAGGAGATACGGGTTCTGTTTTTATTCGAGCCCTCAGCGCATCAGGCCGCGCTGGCGCAGCTCGCACTGAGCGATATGAGCCAGCCGGGATGCAGCATGTTCAAAGAACATCTTGAAGGAGGGACAATAGTAGTTGGTGGTATGGCCGTCCTGGTCCCACTCCCAGTCGCGGCGGCAGCCGCCGTTGCACAGACGCAGCCAACGGCATTCCGAACATTCGGCCGGACGCTGAGTACCTTCATGCAGGAACTTGCGGGAGGTCTCGCCGCGCTGAAGATCGGTCAGGGTAGTCTCATGGATGTTGCCCATATTCCACTCGTCGATCACATAGAAGTCGCAGGGGAAGATGCTGCCGTCGCCCTCAACTACAAAATAGCTGCCGCAGCCGCCGGAAGTAGCGCAGGTGCCGGCCGGCATACCCATGGCAAGATACACATAGTCATCAAACAGACGGATGCTGGTGTACTGACCCTGCTCCCAATCCCGATACCACAGGTCGAACAGTTCGCACAGGAAACGGCCGTACAGCTCGGGAGTCAGGGAATAGGGGGAACCGCCGCGTTCACCTTCCAGCGGGTCCAGGCAGGCAATGAACTGCAAATAGCCGGTGCCCAGCTTTTTAAGACCAGTGTACACCTTCTGCGCGTGCTTTGCACACTGACCGGTGACCACGCAGAGCAGATTGGTATCCACGCCCTTTTTAAGCAGCAGATCCACCGTCTTTTTTACCCTGTCAAAGCTGCCTTTTTTTGAAGCATCGATCCGGTTGAAGTTATGCAGATCCCGGTATCCGTCCACCGAAACGCCCACCAGGAAATTGTTCTTTTTAAACAGATCTGCCCACTTTTCATCAATCACCATGCCGTTGGTCTGGATGGCATAATGAACATTTACATCCAGCGGACGCTTTGCGGTAACTCGCTCGGTAAATTTTTCGAAGAAATCGTAACCGGCTACAGTAGGCTCGCCGCCCTGGAACATAAAGCTGACCATTCCGCCCTTATCCACCGCCTCAAACGCACGGTCGATGAGCAGCGCAGCGGTCTCTTCGCTCATGATGCCATAGCTGTCCACATCACGGATATCCGCAATGTCTGCATAGAAGCAGTAGCGGCAGCGCAGATTGCAGAGACTGGATGCTGGTTTGATTAAAAGGTTCACATTTCTCACGGTATTTTCGCTTCCTTCCGTCCGGGCGCTCGGGCGCCGGGACAGCGCTCACACCGGATGTTTTTGATTGTAGTTGTATTATACCATGAAGTATCGGGAATTGGTAGCAGAGGGGATCTTTGCGTGTCACTTTGACGGCGTGCGGCCCGGATTTTGCAAGGCTCACTGCATCGATCTGGCGTGCTCTTTTTCAGCGTTTTATTTCAGGCGACATCCAATACCTTTTCATCCAAAAGATCTATTTAAAAGCCATCTGCGGCAATGTCCTGCGTTTTGCAGCGCACAACCGCAGTGGAGAAACATCTGAAAGATAGAAACAACAAAATGGAGCGTATCGAAATTCGATACGCTCCATTTCTATTTTCCGATACATTGCTCTTTTCAGAGAAATGTTTTTATCGTCCCAGAGCCTCTTTACGGGCTGCCAAAACTACCTCACGGGCATGAGTTGCCGTCTTCCGATCCATTGCGGGAACACCCTTCAGCGGATACGGAATACCCAGTTCCTCATACTTGGTTACACCCATCGTGTGATAGGGAAGAATCTCCAGCGCCTGCACGTTGGGCAGCTTTGCCAGGAGATATCCCAAAGCCCGCCACTCTTCCTCGGTATCGGTGATACCGGGCACTACCACATGCCGTACCCACATCGGCTGTTTTTTCTCAGCCAGATAATGAGCAAAGGCAAGGATATTGTCGTTGCGGCGGCCGGTGAGTGCCCGATGGGCTTCCGGATCGGTCTGTTTGATATCCAGGAGAACCAGATCCGTAACTTTTAAAAGCTCGTCGAATCGGGCCACCACTTCCGCGCTCTGCGGATTGAAGGTAATTCCGGAGGTATCCACACAGGTGTGGATTCCCTTCTTCTTCGCCCTGGTGAACAGTTCCATAACGAAATCCATCTGCAACAGAGGTTCGCCGCCGGTAACAGTGAGGCCGCCGCGCTTGTAGAACGAAGCGTTGCGGTCATACTGTTCCAGAATCTCGTCCACCGTTGTTTCGGTGCCTGCACCGACCTGCCAGGTGTCCGGATTGTGGCAGTAACGGCAGCGCAGAGGGCATCCCTGTAAGAATACCACAAAGCGCACGCCGGGACCGTCGACCGTGCCGAAGCTCTCGACAGAATGAATCCGTCCTTTTACTTCCGCCGACATGATCCTATCCTCTTAGATCTGGTCGTGGAAGGTACGAGAGATAACCTCGTCCTGCTGTGCCTTGGTCAGCTTGATGAAGTTGACAGCATAGCCGGAAACGCGAACGGTCAGCTGGGGATACTTCTCAGGATGAGCCTGAGCGTCCAGCAGGGTGTCACGGTTGAAAACGTTAACGTTCAGGTGATGGCCGCCTTCAGCTGCATAGCCGTCCAGGAGGTCTACCAGGTTATCGATCTGCTGCTTATTTACTTCCATTGTAGCATATTCCTTTCTTATCCTCCGGTTACTTCTTGACCGGGGTATTGCAGGCATTGTCGGCGGATTCGCCGCAGCAGGAGGTACAGTAGCTTTCGCTTACTTCGTCGCCCTCGCCGCCGCTGACGTTCATCCGGCCGCCGCCTTTTGTCATAAACGAATCGATGCGGTTTACCAGTTCATCGATGCGTTCTTCTTGGGTTTTTTCCTGCATGGAAAATCGCCTCAATTCTCAGACTCGAACTCGTCCATCTCCAGAGTCAGGTCGCCAGCAAAGATCTGATCGTCCTTGCCCAGAGCGCCGGGGATGATGGAGAAGGTATTGGAGATACCGTCCTGAGCCTCGCTGAAGGGCAGCTTGGAAACAGAAGCCAGGCTGGCAACAGCACCGTGGGTGTCGCGGCGGTGCATGGGGTTAGCACCGGGAGCGAAGGGCTCGCCGCGCTTACGGCCATCGGGGGTAGAACCGGTGTTGCGGCCGTAAACCACGTTGGAGGTGATGGTCAGGATAGAAGTGGTGGGGATACCACCGCGGTAAGTATGGTTGCCCTTGACGTAAGCCATGAAGGTGTTAACCAGCTCGGCAGCAATGCTGTCTACGCGGTCGTCGTCGTTGCCGTACTTGGGGAAGTCGCCTTCAACCTCGAAGTCGGTTACAACGCCTTCTTCGTCACGGATGCACTTAACCTTAGCGTACTTGATAGCGGACAGAGAGTCAGCAACAACAGACAGGCCAGCGATACCGGTTGCGAACCAGCGGGTAACCTTCTTGTCGTGCAGAGCCATCTGCAGCTTCTCGTAGCAGTACTTGTCATGCATGTAGTGGATGATGTTCAGGGTGTTTACATAAACCTGAGCCAGCCACTTCATCATTTCCTTGTACTTGTCCATAACGTCGTCGTAATCCAGGTAGTCGCCAACAACAGGACGATACTTGGGGCCGACCTGCTGGTGGCTGATCTCGTCAACACCGCCGTTGATGGCGTACAGCAGGCACTTAGCCAAGTTAGCACGAGCGCCGAAGAACTGCATCTCCTTGCCAACACGCATGGAAGATACGCAGCAAGCAATTGCGTAGTCATCGCCGTGAGTTACACGCATCAGGTCATCGTTCTCATACTGGATGGAAGAGGACTCGATAGAGGTCTTAGCGCAGAAACGCTTGAAGTTCTCAGGCAGGCGAGTGGACCACAGAACGGTCAGGTTGGGCTCCGGAGCGGTGCCCAGGTTCTGCAGGGTGTGCAGATAACGGTAGCTCATCTTGGTGACCATGTGACGGCCGTCGATGCCAACACCGCCGATGGACTC
>SAMEA104404097__coassemble_430_pt1 | contig 42899 bp, 40 predicted proteins | sample SAMEA104404097__metabat2_low_PE_069 | metagenome-assembled genome bin SAMEA104404097 (sample SAMEA104404097) | Balaenoptera acutorostrata
CTGATTTTTTCGGCCCGCTCTGTGAGCGCCGCACCCGTGTTTTTTGGGTGCCTGATTATAATATCACATACTGGGTTTAAAGTCAACACTTTTCTTTATAAATTTGCAATTTTTTCAAATATTTCTGCATTCTCTGTTTTCAGCAGTATTTCTCTATCCAAACCATCTGCAAACGGTCAGCAAAACGCCTCTTCCTTCATTCCCGGACCCATGGTCCGGGAATGAAGGCCGGAGACCGGCCTTTGTATCAGGGCAAACGGTTTCCTGCTGCACGATACAGTGCATACCAGTCTTCCCTTGCAAGGTCTGTTTGAGCCCCTTGTGCAATCTCTTTCAGCCGTTCTTTGCGTGTGGTGCCGGTAATGACCTGTACCATAGCCGGAATCCGCACCAACCATGCTACCGCAAGTGCTGTCTTGCTGATTCCATATTTAATGGCCATCTGATCCATCGCTTCATTGAGTTCCGGAAACTTTGGATTATCCAGGAATACACCTTTAATAAAGCCATACTGGAACGGCGACCACGCCTGCAGCACGATCTTTTTGAGACGGCAATACTCCAATACACCGCCTGTCCGATCCACCGCACCATCGAACTGGGTATTTGCGTTGATTCCCTGGTCGATCATAGGGGTATGCATCAGACTCAGCTGCATCTGATTGAAAACCAGTCGCTCCCCTACTGCCTGCTGCAACAGCTCGATCTGCATGGGGTTGTAGTTGCTCACACCAAAATACCGTACCTTCCCGGCTTTTTTCAGATCTTCAAAAGCTCGGGCCATTTCATCCACATCAGCCAGTACGTCCGGGCGATGAATGAGCAGACAATCCAGATGGTCGGTCGAGAATTTCCGCAGACTGTTATCCACGCTCTCCATGATGTGCTCATAGGAAGAATCATAAAATCCCGGACGAATGCCGCATTTGGTCTGTAAAAAGATTTGATCCTTTAAACCGGGATTCTTTTGCAGCACCTCTCCGAATCGTCCCTCACTCCGTCCCTTGCCGTAAATATCCGCATGGTCGAACTGGGTAACGCCCAGATCCACCGCTTCGCACACAAGGTCTTCCAAATCCTTATAATCCATTTCTGCAATGCGCATGCAGCCCAATACTACCCGGGGCAGTTTTAATCCCTCCGGCGTCTCATACAGTTTCATAAAATACCTCCTTTTCAGAATTTCCGACTGCCGGCTCTCTTTACATTATATATAAAGAGAACTGTTTTTCTTTATCCTAACAACCCGCCTCTTAAAAGTCAACCGAATTTCTCCACACAAAAAAGCCGTCCCAATTGGGACGGCTTTTGAAAACAGATTGAATTTTACAGGACCTTTGCCAGGAATTCTTTGAGGCGGGGATCGTGGGGGTCATCAAACAGCTCATGGCTGGGACGGTCCTCTTTCAGAATGCCATCATCCATAAACAGCACCCGATTTGCCACTTCACGTGCAAAGCCCATCTCATGGGTCACAATGACCATCGTCATGCCGGTTTCTGCCAGGCCCTTCATAACGTCCAAAACCTCACCAACCATCTCGGGGTCCAGTGCAGAGGTAGGCTCGTCAAACAGCATTACGTCAGGCTGCATGGCCAGCGCACGCACAATGGCCACACGCTGTTTCTGACCACCGGAAAGCTGGGACGGATAGTTCTCAGCCTTATCTGCCAATCCAACACGATTCAGCAGGTCCATTGCCTTCTTGTTGGCCTCTTCCTCAGGTACTCCTTTGATTTTCATCGGCGCCAGGGTAATGTTTTTCAGGATCGTCATATTGTTGAACAGGTTGAACTGCTGGAACACCATACCAATACGCTGACGGTGTTTATCCAGGTTTACCCGCTTGTCTGCAATGTCCACACCCTCAAACAAAACATGGCCTGCGGTGGGAGTTTCCAGCAGGTTAAGGCAACGCAGCAGAGTGGATTTACCGGAACCCGAAGGTCCGATGATGGCAACCACTTCGCCCTGATGAACGGTAGCATTGATGCCTTTCAGAACCTTGAGTTTGCCAAAATCTTTTTTCAGGTCCACGACCTTGAGGATCTCATTATTTTCCATGGGACATTCTCCTTTCTGCGAGCGCGACCAGACGGGAGGTCACAAAGGTCAGAACAAAATAGATGAGGGCTGCAACAGTCAGCGCCTCCAGGTTTTTCCAGGTGTTGGAAATAATTCCGTTGGTGCGATACATCAGATCGGCCACACCGATGACCGAAACAATGGAAGATTCCTTAATCATAGTCACGAACTCATTGCCCAGAGCCGGCAGAATGTTCTTGACTGCCTGAGGCAGCACCACCATACGCATGGTCTGACCCTGGCTGAAGCCCAGGCTGCGGGCAGCCTCGGTCTGACCGGCATCAACCGCCTGAATACCGGAACGAATGATCTCAGCCACATAGGCGCCCGAGTTGATTGCCATTGCGATGATACCAGCCATAAACCGGTCCGAGTCGGGAATAAACGGGATAGTCGGGAACACAATACCGGCCATCGGCAGGCCGAAGTGCAGGAACATCAGCTGAACCAACAGCGGAGTACCACGGATAAATTCAATATAGCCATTGGCAAGCCAGCGCAGCGGGGGGATCTTGCTCATCCGCATAACAGCCAGCAGCACACCCAGCAGACTGCCCAGAACAACCGTGAACAGGGCCAGGATCAGGGTATTGCGGGTACCTTCGAGAAACAGCGCACCGTAACGGTCCACCAGTTTTCCCATCGTTTGCACGAACGTAACGATCGCTTCAAAAAATCCGATCATGATTTCCTCCATTTCAAAAAAAGACATAGCCGCAGGCAGAAGCCATTCGCCATTTTAAAGGTGTCCGGCCTCTGCCCGCGGTATATTTTCATCTGCTCGACCCCAGATCGGGTCTTTTTCCGATTTTCCGCTCGGCCTTTCCCTCAACCAGCGGTTTTTTCCGGCTCCAACCGGATCTCACTTATTTTCCGAAATTACAGGCCCATTTCCTTGGACTGCTCAACAGCCTTGTCATAAGCAGCATCGAAGCCCTTGTCGCCCTTAACAGCATCGACCACAGCGTTCACCAGAGCCAGCAGGTCATCATTGCCCTTCTGGACCACAGCAGCCTCACCGGCATTCATGGTTCCCTCAGGGAAGTCGAAGTTTGCAATCACCAGCTGATCGTTGCCGGCAACCATGTTTTCAGCAGCAGCGGCGTCAGTCAGCAGAGCGTCGATCTTGCCGGAAGCTACTTCCATTGCTACGTTGGGCCATTTGTCCAGTTCGAACAGATTGGAGGTGGTCAGAACGCCCTTAATCAGCTCGGACTGTACGGTACCCAGCTGAGCACCTACGGTCTTGCCGTCCAGATCTTCCAGAGCCTTTACGCTGTCTTCGTTGCCCTTCTTCACAACCAGCTTCTGTGCGCTTTCGATGTAAGAATTGCTGAAATCAACTTCTTCTGCACGCTCACCGGTGTAGGTGATGGCGGCAATGCCGATGTCAGCCTGACCAGCCTTGATGGCAGGAACGATGCCGTTGAAAGCCATGTCCACAACCTTCAGCTTAACGCCCAGTGCAGCGGCGATCTGCTCGCCCAGCCAGATGTCGCAGCCCAGGAAGTTACCCTTTGCATCCACAAATTCAAAGGGAGCGTACTGAGCCTCGGTAGCCATAACCAGCTCGCCTTTTTCCTTGATGGCGTCGATGGTTTCGCCGGTGAAGGATGCAAAATCCTCAGCCTTTACGATCACTTCGTGCTTGGTGTCCATTTCAGTGCCGCCGCAGCCGACCATTGAGAATGCCATCATACCGGCAAGCAGAATACTCAAAAACTTTTTCATGATATGTCCTCCTATTGTAGCGGGCCTCTCCTTAGCCCGTTTTCATTTTCTGTCTGTGCCTTTATTATACACGCTCCGTGAATAAATGCAAGCCTTTTTTGAAAATTTATTCATTCAATTTTGAGGTTTCCAAAGAAAACACCCTATTTTTTGCCATTTTAAGGACTATTTCTCGTATAATTGCGCATATTCTTGCGTATATATTCATTTTTTATGCATTATTTGAGATTCTTTTGTTACCGTTTTCATTCCATCAAAAAAGGACCCCGGACAACTTGCCCGAGATCCTTTCAATTTTGTTTTGCTTACACGGCAAATGTGTACTGATACACGTTGTATGCACTGATTGCCATGATGACGCACATCAGACCGATGAACAGTTTGTCAACGGCTGCGTTGTCCATCTTCTTATTGGCAATACGGCCCAGCATACCGCCGCCGATGCCACCCAGAACCATCAGGATCAGAGCCAGCCAGGTGAACGGAGGTACAGAACCGGTAACCAGAGTTGCGATCAGACTGGTGATCTGGCTAATGAGGATCACATACAGACTGTTCTGTGCTGCGGTTTTGGTATCCATAGAGAAGAAGTAGTAGAACACCACCAGGTTGATGGGGCCACCGCCGATTCCCAGGAAGCTGGACATGATACCCAGCAGCAGACCAATGACCACACAAACCCAGGTCTTATCAATCTGCTTTGTCTTGATGCGAGCTTTATACAGAGTATAGATCATGGTTGCCAGGGTAATAAAGAACAGGCAGCCTGCCTGAACTGCGCCTGCGGTTTCATGGTACCGTGCGCTGACAACACTGAACATCTGCTTGCCAACTACGCCGCCAACTGCTGCGCCGATGGCCAGCGGGGTACCCATCTTCAGGTCAACTTTGCTGTCGCCTGCCCGCAGTCCCTTGGTAACGGAATAGCAGCTCATGGCCAGAACGGTGCAGCCGGAAAGGAAGCTGACAGTAGCTACAGTGTCCAGATGGAACAAGTCCAGAGTGGGCTTAATGATTACGCCGCCGCCAATTCCACAAATGGCACCGGCCACACTTGCCAGCAAACTAATAATAAAATATGCGATCACCTGCATAGGTGCTCGTCCCCCTTTTCTCTCTTTTTTTGCGTGCTTAAATGCGTACTTGTTTCTGTCTCAGTATACTGCAAATAATCTGTGAATACAAGCGCCCGGTCCTGCGGCCGGAATCTTGTAAACTCAAATTTCAACAAAAATCTCTTTTGTGGATAATTCAACTTAAACAGCCTGTCCCTAAAGTTCGGTTGTTTTCTTGCCTGCGTTTCGTTATAATAATTCAAGACTATCAAATGGGAGGGACCCTTATGGAAAGGCTCCTGCAGCCGTTCAGTCTGGAGCGCATCCAGAAAGAATTTAATATTTCCGACCAGGCTATTTCTGCCTCTGGTTTTTCAGAGGAGCAGCTGCGCCAGATCTATAATGATTATATTCAGCGTTATCCGCATCTCGAAGAATTACAGCGGGAATTCATCTCCCGGTATATGCTTTCAGCGCGGGGTGTACACTTTCATTCCTATGGTGGTCGGGTCAAAAGTCCCGATCATCTGATTGAAAAAATCATCCGCAAGCGCAACAACCGCAACTCGAAATACCAGAACCTCCGGGTGGACAACTATTATCAGTACATCACCGATTTGATCGGCTGCCGTATCCTGCTGGTTTACAAAGAAGACTGGAAGGACGTTCACAACTATCTGCTCCGTATGTTCGACAACGATCCTGCGGATTATCTGAACAAAGACGATCCGGGCCTGATCTACAAGCCCACCAGTGACCGGAACTATCTGGCCGAACAGCCCTGCGTCTACATTCGTTCGGGCGATGATGAACGCTATTATCGGGGTGTGCCGGATATCCGCATTGACCGCAAAGGTTATTACCGGTCGGTTCATTATCTGATCCGATTTGAAGATTATTATCTGGAACTTCAGGTCCGCAGTCTGTTTGAAGAAGCCTGGAGCGAGGTGGACCACGACCTGCTCTATCCTTTATACAAAGGCAACAAGATGCTGGTGAATTTTTCCCGAATCCTGAACCGCACCGCCGGTCTGGGTGACGAGATGAGCGCTTATTTTAAGGAATATGTGTGCAATGGTTCCTTTGAAAAATCCGGCAGTTTGTTGGATACCCCCGGCTGCAATCCGGACGAGCCGGATGACTCGGAATCCGCCGCCAGCGGTTCCCTGCTTCAAATGCTCACCGAACTGGATGACTCCATCCCCTGATGCGTTTAAAACACAGGAAAATGTGCTGTATCACGAAGATACAGCACATTTTTTTATTACAGGTTGGAATCCAGCCAGATTTCCAGATCCCGGAACACACGTTTTCGGTCGTCTTCGTTGAGGATCTCATGCCGCATTCCCGGATACAGAGTCAGGCTCACATCCTTGACTCCCGCATCTCGCAGCCAGTGGGCCACCTCTTCGGGTCCTTTTCCGTTGTTTCCCACCGGATCTTCCGCACCCGCTACCACAAAAACGGGCAGTTCTTTCGGGACTCGCTCGGCCCACTGTTTTCCGGTCACAGCCTGCACACCGGTGAACATATCCCGGAACGCCGAAGCTGTAAACAAAAATCCGCAATACGGATCATTTTTATAATCAATGCAGTTCTGCCGGTTTCTGGAAAGCCAGGCGAATTCATTAACTGCATCCGGAATTTTTTTATAAAAGTTTCCGGTGGACATTTTATCCAACATCTTGCCCAGGCTCTTGGGTCCTTTGGTGCTGCACTGCAATTCTGCCAGTGCGATGCCGGCACCCAGTGCCGGATTGCGGCCCATTGTGCCGCAAAGCACACAGGCCGAAAGCTCACTGCCCCAGCGGGTGATATATTCCCGGGTCAAAAAGCTGCCCATGGAATGCCCCATCATACAAGCCGGGATGCCCGGATATTCTTTCTGTACTTCGGTCAGCAAGGCCCGCAAATCCCGGACCACACAGTCCCAGCCGTCTTTCTCTGCAAAAAAGCCTTTGATTCCCTCCGACTGACCGTGTCCGGCGTGGTCATTCATACATACAACCCACCCGTGCTGTGCCAAATATCGTGCAAAGGGATCATACCGGCCGGAATGTTCGGCCATACCATGAGCAATCATCAAGATGGCTTTGGGGTTTTCTGCAGCCCAAAGCCGCGAAAAGATCCGTCCTTCTCCGCTGGAAGCCGGCCGGGTCCATTCTTTGGTTCGGATACACATACAGAGGTCCTTTCTGCGCGGTACGCGCCTGATTTTTTCAAAGCTTTTGTTCTAAAGTCATTTACCTTTATATTATATATTATATATTATATAGGCCCTTCCCCAAACAAACAATCAGACAGATTTTTTAACTGTTGAATTTCCGGACAATCTCACTTTATTGTCAAGTTTTGTTTGGTATGCATGAATTTCTTGACAATCTTCTGGTTAGGGCATACACTAAAGGGTGCGGATCTGCCTCCGCATCTTTTTTATTTATATGACTTATAAAGGAGTGAGAACAGAATGGACGCTGGAGGTACAAACGGCACCGTAGGTGGCCGAAGTAGCAGCAGGGACGACGCCGACACGCCCGTTCCTTCTCCTTTTTAGCTCTGGCTGCCTTTGGTGCCTTTGCTTCCTTATTCTATTAAAATTAGGAGGAAAGACACATGGCAGAACACAATCTTCTCACGCAGGAAACTTTATTAAAACTTCTGGATAAAAAGAAGTATATCGTCCTGCGTGATTTTCTTGCAGAAATGAACCCGGTGGATATCGCAATGATTTTTGAGGATATCCCCGAAGATCGACTGCCGCTCCTGTTCCGGCTTTTGCCCAAGGAAGTGGCTGCTGATACCTTTGTTGAAATGGAATCCGAAGCGCAGGAAATACTCATCCGGGGCTTCTCGGACTGGGAACTGCGTGAGGTTCTGGATGAACTGTACGTTGACGATGCGGTAGACATTGTGGAAGAAATGCCCGCCAACGTGGTACGCCGTATCCTGGATCAGGCCGATCCTGAAATGCGTAAGCAGATCAACGAGATCCTGCGGTATCCCGAAAACTCTGCCGGTTCCATTATGACCACCGAATATGTGGCCCTTCGCCCCGATATGACGGTGGAAGATGCCATTACCCGCATCCGTCGGACCGGCATCGACAAAGAAACCATCTATACCTGCTACGTCACGGTCGGCCGCAAGCTGGTTGGTCTCGTCACGGTTAAGGACCTGCTCCTGTGCCAGGATGACGACGAACTCATCAGCAACATTATGACGGAAAACGTCATTTCGGTCACCACCCTCGAAGATGAGGAAGATGTTGCACAGCTCTTTTCCAAATACGACTTCCTGGCTCTTCCTGTTGTCGATACCGAAAACCGTCTGGTCGGTATCGTCACTTTCGATGATGCTATGGACGTTATGGAGAGCGAAGCCACCGAGGATATGGAGATCATGGCCGCTATGAGCCCTTCGGAAAAGCCCTATATGCGCTCTTCCGTTTTCTCCATCTGGAAAAACCGCATTCCCTGGCTGCTGCTCTTGATGGTATCCGCTACCTTCACCGGTATGATTTTGAACCATTTTGAAGCAGCCCTCTCCACTCAGATCGTACTGACCACTTTCATCCCCATGCTGATGGATACCGCCGGAAACTCGGGTTCTCAGACTTCGGTTACCGTTATTCGTGGCCTGTCGCTGGGTGAGATCGAACTGAAAGACCTGCCCAAGGTACTTTGGAAAGAGTGCCGGGTTGCTCTGCTCTGCGGCTTGACTCTGGCCGCTGCGGTCTTCGTCAAGATGCTTCTGGTTGATCGCTGGATGATGGGCGGCGCCGATGTTACCATCGCCGTTATCCTCACCGTCTGTGTCACTATGGCCGTTACCATCCTGCTTGCAAAGCTGGTAGGCGGTACTTTGCCCATCGTGGCCGAGCGTCTGGGCTTTGACCCCGCTGTTATGGCCAGCCCGTTCATTACCACCATCGTGGACGCCCTGGCTCTTCTGGTCTACTTCCGGGTTGCAACTCTTCTGCTTCCCATGTGACCTTCTGAAACTTACAAAAAAGGACCGATCTTGTATATCACAAGATCGGTCCTTTTTTATTTTTCTGTCAACCCGAGTTTTCTATTCTCTGTCATCCTGAACGCTTCATTCTCTGTCATCCTGAACGCAGCGAAGGATCTTACTACTCAGCACTCCGTAAGCGTCAAGATTCTTCGTCGCTCTCGCTCCTCAGAATGACAGTCTCTTTTTTCACTGTCGCCCGAGTTCTTCACTCTCTGTTATCCTGAGCGCTTCATTCTCTGTCATCCTGAACGTAGTGAAGGATCTTACCAGCCCCTACGCCATCCCCAGAATCACACTCTTTAAAACAATCCTTCCGGCAGACAAATATCCTGTTTGGGCATCCGGCTCCAGTCAAAACACTTTGCCAGCTCGGCGGGTGTGGCCGGTTCCGGCTGGTCGATCTGACCAGCCAGAAAAGCCAGTTTTCCCACGATTTCTTCCGGGGTGTACTTGTCTTTCAGAACTTCCAGGCTCACATCTCCATCCCGCTTGGAAAGCCGCCGGCCATCCGGGGCCAGCAGCAGCGGAACATGATAAAACTCCGGTTCCGGCAGTCCCAACAACCGATACAGCAGCAGCTGACGCGGGGTGGACTGCAATAGATCCTCACCGCGTACCACCTGGTTGACTCCCATCAAACCATCATCTACCACCACAGCCATCTGATAGGCAAACACGCCGTCCCCTCTGCGAACAATAAAATCTCCGCAGTCATCCGGCAGATATTCCGAATAGCGGCCCAGATTTCCGTCATCAAACCCGATGGTCTCATCCGGCACCTTCAATCGGGCTGCGGGTGCACGTTTTTTCAAAAGCTCTGCCCGTTCTGCGTCCGAAAGATACAGACAATGCCGATTGTAAATCGGTGTTCCGTCCTCCCGATGCGGTGCGCTGGACGCCCGCAGCTGACTGCGGCTGCAAAAGCAGGGATAAATCAGACCGGCTTTTTGAAGCTTTTCAAAATATTCTTCGTAGATTTCGGCCCGCTCGCTTTGGTAGTAACTGCCAGCCGGGCCGCCGTTTGAGCCGCCTTCATCCCAGACAAGACCCAGCCAGCGGAAATCCTCTTCCAAAAGATCCGCAAAGGCCCGGGGGCAGCGTTCCGCGTCCAGATCCTCGATCCGCAGCACGATGCGTCCGCCCTCATGTTTTGCCGACAGCCAGGCCACCAAACTGCAAAACAGGTTGCCCAGATGCATCCGTCCCGAGGGGCTGGGCGCAAACCGCCCCACTGTTTCCATATTGGACAAAAGATGTTCCTCCCATCTTTTTGCGTATCGTTTTGCCTTGCCTTAATTAAACTTTCCATCCGTTTGCAGTCTTTTCGATGTCTGCAGCATACCAGGCAGCAACCGCAGCATCCAATGCTTCCACATCGCTGGCAGCGGCGGTCTCTACACAGGAGTGCATAGCCAGCTGGGGCAGACCGATGTCGGCCATCTGTACGCTTACCTGTGCGCTCAGCAGATTGCCCAGAGTGCTGCCGCCCGGCAGGTCGGGACGGTTGTAGTAATCCTGGGTCTTGATGCCGGATTTCTCACACACAGCCCGGAACAGAGCTGCGGTCTCGCCGCTGGTGGTATACTTCTGGCTTGCGTTGAACTTGAGCACAACACCGCCGCCCAGACGGACCGGGTTGGCCGGGTCGCTCATTTCTGCAAAGTTCGGATGGATAGCATGACCGTTATCCGCCGAGAGCAGCAGGCTCTTGGCCAGTGCACGGCGGCTCTGCTCGGCATTTTCGCCCAAAGCCAGAGAAGCACGAGCCAGCACATCCGGCAAAAAGCTGCTCAGTGCGCCCTGACGGGTACCACTGCCTACTTCTTCGTTGTCGAACAGGCAGAATACGGCACCTTGCTCGGTGGTTTCCGGTGCGTTCAAAATTCCGTTGAGACCTGCAAATGCACAGCCCAGATCATCCAGACGGGGGCAGAGCACCAGACCGTTGGGAGTCTCTACGCCCTCCTGCGGGCAGTAAAGCAGCAGGTCTTTTGCCAGAATATCGCTCACATTGCAGTCGGCAACAGCAGCCAGTGCTTCGTCCAGACTGCCTTCGGCTTCCGCCGGAGCCCACAGGGCAGGCATGTCCTTTTTCATATCATAGTTATGGCCGCTGTTTACCGTGCGGTCCATATGAATGGCCAGGTGCGGGATCACGGTCTGATTTCCGCCCAGATCCACCAGACGGCTCTCCATGCCGTTCTCAGTCTTGACCATCAGCCGGCCGGCAATACCCAGCGGGCGATCCAGCCAGGCCGGACGGATCATTCCTCCGTAACCTTCCAAATCCAGCACAGTGCAGCCTGCTTTTTTCACAGCACCCTTCACCTTAAAGGCAGGGCTGTCGCTGTGAGCAGCGCTCATGCGCCAGCCGGCACCAGCGGTGCGGGGCATCCGCCAGGCAATCAGCGACGAGCCCGAACGGGTAGTATAATATTTTGCACCGGGCAGCAGTTCCCAGGCATCCTGTTCATCCAGACCGATAAAACCGGCTTGTTCCAGACGGCGGGCAGTCTCAGCCACAGCGTGCCAGGGAGTAGGAGCTGCCTGGATGTACTCAAACAGATTTTTCACTTCACTCATAAAGAGTTTCCTCCTTTATAATGAAAAGCCCTGCCCAAAATGCAGGCAGGGCTTTTGCTTATTGTTTTTCTCAGAAGCCCATGAAGGCAGCGCCCAGCACCACCGCACCCAGAGCAATGCGGTACCAGCCGAACACAGTGAAATCGTGCTTCTTCACAAAGTTTACCAGGAAGCGAATAGCAGCCACGCTTACTACAAAAGCCACAACGCAGCCCAGCACCAGAGCCATGATCTCGCCGGAAGCCAGAACGGCACCCTCGGCTATAAACTTAACGCCTTTCAGCAGGCTTGCACCCAGCATGACCGGGATAGCCAGGAAGAAGGTGAATTCAGCAGCAGCCGGACGGCTCAGACCCAGCAGCAAACCGCCCACGATGGTGGCACCCGAACGGCTGGTGCCCGGGATCATTGCCAGAACCTGCCACAGACCAACAATCAGGGCATCTTTATAGGTAATGGCAGAAATGCTGTCCACCCGAACCGGCTTGGGCTTGCGCTCGATCAGAATAAAGAACACGCCGTAAACGATCAGCATCAGGGCAACGGTCCAGTAATTGTAGAGGTATTTATCCAGAAGATCGTCAAATGCCAAACCCAGGACCATGGCGGGCAGAGTTGCCACCAGAACGTGGAACCACATCGACCAAACATCTTTTTTGATGTACTTCTGTTCTTTCTTTGCCGAGAAGGGCCACAGCTTGGGGAAATAGAGGAGCACAACGGCCAAAATTGCACCCAGCTGAATCACAACCCGGAACATTTCCATAAACTCTTCCGAATAACCCATATTCAGCAGCTTTTCAAACAGGATCAGATGTCCTGTGCTGGAAACAGGCAGCCATTCGGTAATTCCTTCAATGATACCGTAAATCAGTACCTTTAAATATTCCATACAAACACTCCTTTTTTCGTTTCGCTCCGTACTTGTACCAGTATAGCACACCCAGGCAAAAAACAGAACTATTTTCTGCCAGCGGGTCTGTTTTGGGGTTTTTAGCCCGCTTTTATTCCGGTCCCCTTTTTTTTGCAGTTCAAATACAGTATAATAAATGTATATATCCTGCGGAAAATCCGCCGGAAACACTAGATAAGAAGGTGCTTTTGCTTTGAATATTCTGGTCGTTGGCTGTGGACGCGCAGGCGCACAGCTGATCTTATTGTTGGAACAGCTGGGACATGATGTATCGGTTCTGGATGCAGACCCTGCCGAGCTGGAACGTCTGAACGAATTTGAGAATCATTCGTTTTCGGGTGTTGCCATGGCCGGCATCCCCATCGATGTGGACGTTCTGCGTCAGGCCGGCATTGAAACCTGCGACGCAGTGGCCATCGCCACTTCGGACGACAGCGTCAATATCATGGTTGCACAGATCGCTTCCGAAGTGTTCGGCATCAAGCGGGTGGTTACCCGTATCACCGACCCGGTCCTGAAAGATTTCTTTGTAAAGCAGTACGGCATCAAGGCCGTCTGCCCCACCAACCTTTCTGCACAGAGTATGCTACTGGGCATTTTGGAAGATCGGGACGGCTGCACTCTGACCATCGGTTCCACCACCACCGCATTTTTCACCGTTCCGGTTCCGGACGCCCACATTGGCCGCATGCTCTCCCGGGTCAAATCCCCGCAGGGTGAAATGCTGTTTGGTGTCCTGCACAAAAACGGAGCTGTTGAACTGGCGCCTCTCTCGGCCTGTGTCCTTTGTGAGACTGACCAGCTGATCTACTGCCGCATCGCAGACTGATTGGAAACCAAAGCCCGGCCAAGCAGCCGGGCCAATTAAAAAGGAGTATCTTTCTCATGAATATTCTGATTGTAGGCGGCGGCAAGGTCGGTTATTATATGGCCAAAACACTGCTGGCACATGGCCATGATGCCCATGTTATCGAACGAGACGCTGCCCTTTGCAGCCAGATCGCCAACGAACTGGACATTTCGGTCACCTGCGGTGACGGCACCATGGTGGAATACCTGCGTGCAGCCGGCTGCGCTGACTGTCAGGCACTGGTTGCAGTAACCGGCCGTGACGAGGTAAACCTGATTACCTGCCAGATCGCCAAAAAAGAATTTGGCGTCAAAAAAACGGTTGCCCGTGTAAACAACCCCAAAAACACCCTGGTGCTGCGCAAGCTGGGTGTTGATATTGCAGTTTCCAGCACCGACAATCTGGCCCGTATCCTGGAACGTGAGGTTGAGACTGCTGCCATCCGTCAACTGCTGAGTCTTGCAGGCGGCACCGCCACCCTGCTGGAACTACTCATTCCCATCCCCTTCAAATATCATGGCAAGAGTCTGGCACAGATCCCCATCAGCCAGGATGCCGTTATTATCTCGATCACCCGCAACGGTGAACTGCTCATTCCCCGCGGCAACACGCTGCTGTGCGAGGGGGATAAAGTCCTGTGTGTCGCCCGGGACGAAGCCATGCACCAGCTGGTTGCAGACTGGGGCCTTGAGGATGTTTGATCCGCAGTTATCCCTTTCTTCTTAAATACAAATTGTATAAAGCGCAAACTTTAAACCTAAAGTTCTTTGAAAACGCCTTATTGCCCTGTGCGCCTCTCTGCACCTTTGGCCGCAGGGCGATTTTCTATCCTGATTTGCAAGGAGGTCTTCCATGCTGAACTTTACGCCGGACCCGACAGCCTGCCGGGTGGTGGGCCTCTGGGCATTTCTGCCCGGTGCACTGCTTGCGCCGTTCCTGTTCTGGCAATCGTTTGTGGGCGGTACTGTCTTTTTGATTGCGTGGATGGTGTTCTCGCTGTATCTGCTCCCGCTTCACATCCGTTCCATTCGGATTGAGCTTTATCCGGACCGAATCGAGATCCGGAAAGGCATCTTGTTCAAATTTGCCCGTCAGGCATCCACCCGGTTCATCACCGGTTTCAGCCGAATGGGCACCCCCCTGCTTCGCCTGTGCGGCAGCTGTGCGGTAATCCTGCACACCAGCGGAACCGCTCTGTTTCTGCCGGCGATCTCCGACCAGAACGCCGATCAGCTGCTGGATATGTTGGGGGTAGGCCGCTTATGACCAACATTCGGTTTGAAGGCCGCTTTCATGTGGTCTACATCCTGCAATTTCTCCGCAAAGGTCTGGTGCTCTGTCTGCTGCCTATGGTGCAGGCACTTCTTCAATTCGATCTGCCCAGCCTGTACACAGCACTCAAGCAGGACGCAGCAATTCTGCTCATTATGGCTGCGGTCGCCGTCATTCTCTGGCGGCAAGGCGGCTGGCAGTTGAGCGAAAAAGCTCTGACTCTGCGGTTTGGATTCATTTCCTGGCGAAAACGGCTTATCCCCTTCGATCAGGTAGCCGTTCTGGAACAGGACCGTCCGCTCTGGCTGCGCATACTGGGGGCAACCCGTGTAACACTTTATGCCGCCAAAAGTTCGCCGTTTCAGCAAATCACCTTTTATCTCAACAAGCATTCTGCGGCCCTGCTGGCAGAAAAAATGCTTCCTACTGAAAGCGATGCAGTCTTTTTTGCTCCGTCCCGGGGCGAAAAGCTGCGTTTCACTATGCTCAGTGCCAATCTTGCCACCAGTCTGGCCCTGCTGACGGTCAGTGCCCGACAGACTTCGGAACTTCTGGATGCAAACACGCAGAATCTTTTAAGTCATCTGGCTCTGGACAATTTCACCCGGTTTGAACAGCTGGCCGAACTTTTTCTGCCGGCCGGTCTTGCCTGGCTGTTCACCCTTATCTGCATGCTGTGGGGCCTTGCTCTGCTTTCTTCGTTTCTGTCCACGGCCGGCTACAAGGTCAGCCGTTCCGGCGGGGTAATTCTGGCCTGCGGCGGTCATGTACACCACTCGGAACGCCGGGTACGTTCTTCCGCCGTCAGCTACTGCGATGTTCGTCAGTCTCCGGCTGCAAGACTTTTGCGCCGATTCCCTGTGTATCTGTGCGCCGGAAGTTTTTCAGGCGGTAATTTCCCCTTTGTTGTTTACAAAAAAGGCGAAGAAGATCTTTTGCAGGCACTGGTCCCCGATTTTCAAATGGAAGCGTTGGACCCTGGCTCGGTACGGGATCGAAGCTGGCCTATGTTTCTCTGGAAAGGCGGCATCGCATTTGGCACCAGTGCCGTATTGGTGAGCGTTTCGCTCTGGCAGCTGCCAAACCTGACCCCTGTATTGATGCTGCCCCTGTTCCTCAGTTTGGGCCTGCTGCTTTCCGGTTTGGAAGCCCGGTTCTGTGAGGGTATTTCCCGGCAGTCCGGCGGCAGCCTGCGGGTCTGCTATACCCGCAATTTTACCCGACACGATCTCTGCATTCTGACTCAGGATGTGAGCTACACAATTTTTCAGTCCCCACGCGCGGAAAGCATTCACCGGTGCAGCCTCTATTTATGGCTGCCATGCCGACAAAAACTGCGGGTGCGGGGCGTCAAGCGTTGGCAGGCCCGGCGTCTTATGCTGCTCCGCTGATTGCCGACACAAGGAGGCTTTTCCAATATGTATAAAACCGTTATTTTTGACCTGGATGGAACGCTTTTGAATACCATCGAGGACCTGGCCAATGCCGGAAACTATGTCTGTCAGCTGCACGGCTGGCCGACGTTTACCGTTGACCAGTACAAAAAAATGGTCGGCAACGGCATTCCCAAACTGGTAGAGCGGTTTTCTCCCGAATTCGCCCGGGACCCGCAGCAGCTGAAAAGCACTCTGGAGGCATTTCTGCTGCGTTATTCTGCTTTTATGCAGGTCTGCACCGCACCTTACCCCGGCATTCCGGAGCTTTTGGAGCAGCTCAAGCAGGCCGGTGTACAAATCGCGGTACTCTCCAACAAACAGGATAGCCTGTCCCGCAATGTGGTATCGTCTTATTTTCCCGACTGTTTCGATCTGGTGCGGGGTGCACTGCCCGGCATTCCCTCCAAACCGGACCCGGCCGGTGTTTACCGGATGCTGAAAGAACTTTCGGCTGATCCGGCTTCCACCCTGTTTGTCGGCGACAGCAACGTGGATATTTTAACGGCCAAAAATTCCGGTCTGGACAGCTGCGGCGTGCTTTGGGGCTTCCGTGATCGCCAGGAGCTGGAGCAGGCCGGTGCAAAACACATTGCACCAGACATTCAAACTCTGGCCGATTTGATCCTAAATTAAAAAAATCGCTCTGTACTTTTATCCCATATGGTATAATTCATTCAAATTGTCCGTTTTGTACTGTAATTTTACGGATTCCCAATCTGTTTTATTGGGTCCGGTTTATCACAATCAAAGGAGGTGAATCCATGGCCATCCGAAAATCCGGCGAAGATTATCTGGAAACCATCCTGATGCTCAAAGAGAAAAACGGTTCGGTACACTCGGTGGACGTGGCTGCCGAACTGGACTTTTCCAAAGCCAGCGTAAGCGTCGCCATGAAAAAGCTGCGTCAAAGCGGTTACATCACCATGGAACCCCACGGTGAACTGATCCTCACCGAATCGGGTCTTGCAGTTGCCCAGCGCATTTATGAACGCCATCGCATCCTGACTGACTTTTTCATCCGACTGGGTGTTTCTCCGGACATAGCAGCCGAAGATGCCTGCAAGGTCGAGCACGACCTTTCCGAGGAAACTTTCCAGCGTCTGCTGGAACACGCACAGCAGCAATAAAGCTGAACGCATGGGTGCGTCAAGATTTTCCTGTCCTGATTTCGTTTTTAAAGGAACATATTATGAATTTCAAACGTGTATTGCTTTGTTTGGATCTGGCTTGCATTGTGCTGATCCTGCTGAATTTTGCGCTGCATCAAAATTTTTTGCTGCTGGCAGCCATTGCGGTGTTTGTTGTGCGGGTTGGACTCGCCTACAGCCACAATCAGAAGAACTAACCCAAAACCGGAAGCCCTGGATAGAGCTTCCGGTTTTTTTATCTTCCTGCGATCCTCCCTATCATCCTTCGCTTCCACTCTCCTGTCATCCTGAGCGTAGCGAAGGATCTTACCAGCCTTCTGCACCCAGCCCATTCCAAGATTCTTCGTCGTTTTACTCCTCAGAATGACATCGATTGTCAACCTCTCTTCCCCCTACTCAATCCTCCTGCACTTTCCCCACCCTGTCATCCTGAGCATAAGCGAAGGATCTTACCAGCCTTCTGCACCCAGCCTTTTCAGCGGCAAGCATTTCTACAAGTAAAGCCGAGCACAGCAATGCTGTGCCCGGCTTTCATTTTTTAATCGAAATCCAGTGCATCTTCCCGGCCCTGATTCCATTTGAAACAAAAAAAGAAATGGACCTATCTTTCGATAGATCCATTTTGGTGACCCGTCCGGGAATCGAACCCGGGTTACCGCCGTGAAAGGGCGATGTCTTGACCGCTTGACCAACGGGCCAGATCATACAAGGCTTAGCTAAAGTTTCCAAGTATTCATTGTTCACTATTGCGGACAACACCCGTCCACTATAGCTAAACCTTGTATAAGTATGGTAGCGGTAACTGGATTCGAACCGGTGACACTTCGGGTATGAACCGAATGCTCTAGCCAGCTGAGCTATACCGCCATTTGTTTGCTCTCTGTAAGAGTGCTTAATTAGTATAAGCGATTTTTCGCTGAATGTCAATACTTTTTTTGATTTTTTAGGATTTATCTTTATTATTTTCTTCTTCCCTTTTTTTATGCACAAACAGCCGGCAGGAAATTCCTGCCGGCTGTATTTGCCATTTTTTTCAGTTCTTAGTGCTTGGGAACCAACTTTTCCTTGCCTCCCATGTAGGGACGCAGAACCTCGGGAATGCGAACCGAACCATCGGCCTGCAGGTTGTTCTCCAGCAGAGCGATCAGCATACGCGGAGGTGCCACGCAGGTGTTGTTCAGAGTGTGCGGCAGATAGGTGCGGCCATCCTCGCCCTTAACGCGGATCTTCAGACGGCGGCTCTGAGCATCGCCCAGGTTGGAGCAGCTGCAAACCTCGAAGTACTTCTGCTGACGGGGGCTCCAAGCCTCGATGTCGCAGCTCTTGACCTTCAGGTCAGCCAGGTCGCCGGAGCAGCACTCCAGCTGACGTACGGGGATATCCAGGCTACGGAACAGCTCAACACTGTTGCGCCACAGCTTCTCGTACCAGTCCATGCTCTCCTCGGGCTTGCAGACGACGATCATCTCCTGCTTTTCAAACTGGTGAATACGGTAAACACCGCGCTCCTCCAGGCCGTGTGCGCCCTTCTCCTTACGGAAGCAGGGGCTGTAGCTGGTCAGGGTCTGGGGCAGGCTTGCCTCAGGCAGGATCTGATCCACAAAGCGGCCGATCATGGTGTGCTCACTGGTACCGATCAAGTACAGGTCTTCGCCCTCGATCTTGTACATCATAGCGTCCATCTCGGGGAAGCTCATAACACCCTGCACAACATTGCCGTGCATCATAAAGGGAGGAATCACATAGGTGAAGCCTTTCTTATCAATCATGAAGTCGCGGGCGTAAGCCAGAACAGCCTCATGCAGGCGGGCAATGTCGCCCATCAGATAATAGAAACCGTTACCGGCTACACGGCGGGCAGCGTCCAGATCCAGGCCGTCAAAGCTTTCCATGATCTGTGCATGATAGGGAATCTCAAAGTCGGGCACTACGGGCTCGCCAAAACGCTCTACTTCCACATTGTGGGTATCATCGGGACCAATGGGAACGCTAGGGTCCAGCATGTTGGGGATGGAGTACATGATCTCTTTGATGCGCTCTTCCAGCTCAGCCTCTTTGGCTTCCAGCTCCTTCAGGCGCTGTGCGTTAGCAGTAACCTCAGCCTTTGCAGCTTCTGCTTCAGCCAGCTTGGAGGGGTCCTTCTTTGCCTGGCCCATCAGCATGCCCACCTTCTTGGACAGAGCATTACGGGATGCACGCAGGGCGTTGGCCTCAGTCATAACGGCACGGTTTTCCGTGTCCAGAGCGATGACTTCATCCACCAGGGGCAGCTTGTGATCCTGGAATTTTTTCTTGATGTTCTCTTTGACGAGATCCGGGTTTTCCCGGACAAATCGAATGTCCAGCATAGAATATACCTCTTTTACCTGTTTTATTTATGATATCCGCCCAGCAGATTCGCAAATGCGGTAAGCTGTTCGTCGGAATTAAAGTGTACGGTCAGGCTTCCCTTTCCGTTTTTGTAGGCCACCTTGACCCGGCTGCCCAGCACATCACGCAGGGCAATTTCTACCTCATCCGGCAGAGCGGGACGACTCGGAAGAACTTTTTCCGAATTTCCTTTGGCCAATTTTTTGCAGAGCATTTCGGTCTGGCGGACGTTGAGTCCGTGCTCCACCACCATCTGAGCCGCTTTCAGCCGAAGCGCATCGTTTTCCAGTCCCAGAATGACCTTTGCATGGCCCGATTGCAGTGCACCGACTTTAATCAGTTCCAGAACTTCTTTGGGAAGCGCCAGCAGACGCAAGCTGTTGGCCACAGCGGAACGGCTCTTGCCCAGCTTTTCAGCAGCCTCGGCCTGAGTCAGACCGCACCGGTCCATCAGCTGCCGATAACCGAACGCTTCTTCGATTGGGTCCAGATCTTCCCGCTGCAAATTTTCAATCAGAGCCAGCTCCATGGCCTCGGCCTCGGTCACATCCCGAATGATGACCGGAACTTCTGAAAGGCCGGCCAACCGGGCCGCACGCCAGCGCCGTTCTCCTGCAATAATGGTATAGCCGCCGCTGGGAGTAGCCCGTACCGCAATGGGCTGAATCAGTCCGTGCTGTTCAATGCTCTTTGCCAGCTGACTGAGACTCTCTTCGTCAAAATCCTTTCGGGGCTGATCTTTGTCCGGTTCGATGTCCCGAAGGGGCAGCGTACTCACGCCGTCCGATCCCACATCCCGGACCGTCTCCTCAAACAGGCTGTCCAGACCACGGCCCAGACCACCTTTTTTCGCAGCCATTTGTGACCCCTCCTTTTACCGGTTATTTTTCAAGAACTCTTCTGCCAGTTCCCGGTATGCCACACCGCCCTTGCTGGAAGCATCATAGAAATTGATAGGCTCACCATAGCTGGGGGCTTCGGCCAGGCGCACATTGTTGGGAATGGTGGTCTTGTAAACCTTATCACCCAGGAACTTTTTAACCTGTTCCACAACCTGAACGGTCAGGTTGCGGCGGGCCACAAAGCGGGTGAATACCACGCCTTCGATCTCCAGCTCCCGGTTGTACATTTTACGGACGGTCTTAAGGGTACTCATCAGTTCCGACAGGCCTTCCAGTGCGTAATACTCGCACTGAATGGGAATGAGAACCGAGTCGGCAGCACACAGACCATTCAAAGTCAGCAGGTCCAGGCTGGGCGGGCAATCGATGAATACATAATCGTATTTACCGGCAATGGGAGCCAGTGCTTCTTTCAGACGGCTTTCCCGTCCAGGCATGTTGACCAGTTCCACCACTGCACCCGAGAGCTGAATGTTGGATGCGATCAGGTCCACATTGTATTTTGTGGGAATAATTACATCCCGTGCGACCTTGCTTCCGCTTACAAGCAGATCGTAGACGCTCATTTCTACACTGTGCTTAGAAACACCGTAACCACTGGTGGTGTTGCCCTGGGGGTCCAGGTCGATAATCAGCACTTTTTTATCCTTGGCTGCCACGCATGACGCCAAATTGACAGCGGTCGTGCTTTTGCCAACGCCGCCCTTTTGGTTTGCGACTGCGATTACTTTAGCCAAAATCCTTCCTCCTGCTCTCTTTCCGGCCGATTTTCCTGCAAAAACCGTTTCCGGTGTTATTTTTGCCCATTTTCCGGGGCTTACTTTGTATTATAGCACACTCGAATGCCATTTGCACCGGGATTGTGCGCTTTTTCGGCGTGCAGACTTCGCCGTGCGGCCTTTCTTTTGCAGGGCTGCTGTAAAGGGAAATTCTATAGCGAAGACTCGACAAAATTCGAGGCAGGAAGCGGGGCCGCATTATTTTTATCCTGTCTTGGATTTCTTAGAGCTGAATAAGGACATAAAAGCGGAGAGTCGTGTACGACTCTCCGCTTTCGATTTTTTATTTTCAGGCTTTCTTTCCGCTCTGTCACCCTCAGCACGAGCAAATTGTTTTGTCTTCCATCTTTTGTCATCCCGAGCGAATGCGAGGGATTTTACCAAACTACAATACCTCGCTATCCGAAAGCCTCAGGACTCTTCGTCTCTCCGTTCCGCCGAATGACAGAACATGGAAAACATCATCTTCTCTTTTTCTGTCATCCTAAGCGAAGCGAAGGATCTTGTCTGTCTTTTCTCTGCTCAAAATGTCTGTTTTTAAAATGTTCCACGTGGAACATTTTTCATCTGCTCACACCTGAAGCCGTGGGAATACGCACCACATATTCCACATAACCATCCCCCTCGGTGCGCCGAGTGGTGGCCGGAACTCCGGCTTCCAGCATCAGCTTGACTGCTCGGTTCACCGTGTTCACAAAGATCCGTACATCCCGAATCATCGGGATTTGTTTTCTCTGTTTTGGCGCAGCTTTCTCCAAAAGTCCCGCCACATAGGCATCAGCCTGTCGGGCATTCATTCCCTTTTTTGCCATCTGTGCCAATGCTTCCGAGCGCTCTTCTGAATCACTCAGCCGCAAAGCGGCCCGGGCATGCCGTTCGGTAAGTTTGTGTTCCAGACAAAACTTCTGCTGATTTCCGGTCAGCGACAGCAGCCGCAGTTTGTTGTTCAAGGTCGGCTGTGCCATACCCAACCGACGGGCAGCTTCTTCCTGTGTGCAGCCCCACAATCCGATCACTTCCCGGATGCCCCGGGCCTGCTCAAAGGGGTCCAGTCCCTGTCTTTGCAGATTTTCCAAAAGGCCGAGTGCTGCTGTCTGGCTGTCTTCATACTCGCCCAGAATGGCCGGGATGTGTTCCAGCCCTGCCAATTTGCAGGCCCGGAGTCTTCGCTCCCCTGCAACCAGCTGATATCGCTCTCCTACCCGGCGCACCGTCACCGGCTGCAAAAGTCCGTTTTCCGCAATGCTCAGAGCCAGCTGAGCAATTTCGGTTTCATCAAAATGAGTCCGCGCCTGATAGGGGGACGCCTCGATTTCTTCCGGTTGGAGCAGCAGAATTTTGCCTGCTGTCCTGGGTCTTGCTTTGCGCATCTCTTCCTCCTTCTTTCAAATCCCTGGTCTTTCCACCCACGCAAAAAAGCATCCGCATGGCTTTCCTGCCCTCTGGGGTCAGTATACCATGCGGATGCTTTATTTACCAGTATTTTCCATCAACAGGCTTCGACAGCACCGACTGCAAGCTGTGTCACTTGAGCGGCGCTTTGGCAATCTTTCCACCGTTGCGCGGATATTGCGGCGGAGTGGGTCGAACTTTTCTCACAACAATCAGGCAGCGCTCATCGCCCTCGGGCAGAGTTCCGGTGCGATTTTCCAAAAATTTACCGCCCAGTTTGCTCATTGCGCCCCGAGCTGCTTCCAGCTCTTCCGCACCGGATGCGGCTTTCATCGCGATGAACACACCGCCCTGTTTGACCAGCGGCAGGCAGTATTCGCTCAGAACCGGCAGTGCTGCCACTGCACGGGCCGAAGCCAGATCAAAGGATTCCCGCCACTTTTTGCGGGCTGCCTCTTCTGCACGTTCCTTTGCAAACTCGATTCCGGTCAGACCCAGCTTTTCAGCTGCATACTTCAAAAACTCCACCCGCTTGCCGGTGGGTTCCATCAGGCAGAGGTCCAGATCCGGCTTATAGATCTTGGTCACAAGACCGGGGAATCCGGCACCACAACCCACATCCACCATCTTGCCGGCAACTTCGGGCTGTTTTGCAAACAGCAGACTGTCAATAAAGTGCTTGTCTTCGATGCCTTCCGGATCGGTAATGGCGGTAAGGTTCACCTTCTGATTGTATTCCACCAGACACTCGGCATAAATATCCAGCCGGTCCAGCATTTTGCCGGTCAGCTCAATGCCCTTCTCGGCTGCTTTGCAGCCCAGACGTTCTTTATCGATCATTTGGTTTCCTCCGCTTTGTTGTTATTGCGGCAGGCCGCAGCCACAGCCACACTCAGCACTGCCATATCTGCCGGGGATACGCCGGGGATGCGTCCGGCCTGAGCCAGATCCAGCGGCCGTACCTTTGCCAGCTTTTCCCGTGCTTCCAGACGCAGGCCGTCCAGCGGTGCATAATCAAAATCTTCCGGGATACGGGTTTTTTCCAGCCGCTTGACCTCTTTAATAGCCCGCTGCTGCCGGGCAATGTAACCTGCATACTTGATTTCTGTGGTAATGCGTCCGGCCATGCGCTCGTCTACGCCTTCGCCCCAGCCGATCACGGCCGCAACGGCACTGTAATCCACTTCGGGACGGCGCAGCATTTCAGCAGCGGGACCACCCTTACCCATGGGAGCAACCCCACGCTTGGCCAGCACTTCATCCAGCAAAGCCGCACGCACGGTGGTGTGCGAAAGCCGTTTCATCTCGGTTTCCTTTACTTCCATCCGTTTTTGGAATGCGTTCCAGCGAGCATCATCCACCAGACCCATTTCCCGGCCGATGGGAGTCAAACGCTCATCGGCGTTGTCCTGCCGCAGGGTCAGCCGGTATTCGCTCCGGCTGGTCATCATACGGTAGGGGTCCATGACGCCCTTGGTGACCAAATCGTCCACCAGTGCACCCATATAAGAGGTATGACGAGGAAGGACCAGTCCTTCCTCCCCTTTCACCTTGCGGGCAGCATTCAGTCCGGCCAGCAGACCCTGGGCTGCTGCTTCTTCATAACCGCTGGTTCCGTTGAACTGTCCCGCACCGAACAAACCTTCCACTGCGCGGGTCTCCAGCGTAGGCCGAAGCGCCAGCGGGTCAATGCATTCATACTCGATTGCATAGGCCGGGCGCATGATTTCGATATTCTCAAAGCCCTTGATGGTATGATACATCTCATTCTGTACCTGCTCGGGCAGGCTGGAGCTCAGACCCTGCAAATACATCTCTTCGGTATCCAGACCGCAGGGCTCCACAAACACCTGATGCCGCTCCTTATCCGAGAAGCGGACCACCTTATCCTCAATGGAGGGGCAATAACGGGGGCCGATGCCCTCGATGGCACCGCCGTACAAAGGCGAACGGTGCAGGTTGTCCAGAATCACCTGATGGGTGGTCGGATTGGTAAAGGTGATATGGCAGTCCACCTGGTTTTTGATGCCGCCTTCGGGCGTCATAAAGCTGAACGGCTCAGGCGGTTCCTCACCGGGCTGCGGCTCCAGCACCGAGAAATCCACGCTTCTCCGATGCACACGGGCGGGTGTTCCGGTCTTGAACCGGCGCAGGGGCAGACCGGCTTCTTTCAGGCAATCCACCAGTGCATCTGCCGAAGGCTGACCGTCCGGACCGGACTTCACGCTGGCTGAACCCACAAAGATTTTGCCGCCCAGGTTGGTACCGGTGCAGAGCACCACCGCTTTGGCGTCGTAGTATCCATTCAGACGGGTCACTACGCCCGCCACTTTTCCATCCTGAATATCAATGGACGCAACCTCGGCCTGTTTGATGCAGAGGTTGGGGCATTGTTCCAGAAAATGCTTGACCCAGTTGTGATATGCCACACGGTCGATCTGAGCGCGCAGTGAATGTACGGCCGGACCTTTGCCCCGGTTGAGCATTCGGCTCTGCAAGGTATTTGCGTCTGCCGCAACACCCATCACACCGCCCATTGCGTCAATTTCCCGTACCAGATGGCCCTTTGCAGTGCCGCCGATGCTGGGATTGCAGGGCATATTTGCGATGCCGTCCAGTGTCAGGGTAAACAGGCCTACCGAAACCCCCAGCTTGGAAGCTGCATAAGCGGCCTCCACTCCGGCATGTCCCGCGCCCACAATGATAATGTCAAAGCCGCCCAGATGCTCCGGTGCGACTGTCTTTTGCTGCTGCAAATTTCTTCCTCCCTACTTGCCCACACAGAAGGTGGAGAACACTTCCTCCACCACCGATTCGGCGGCATCCACGCCGGAAAGCTGGCTCAATGCCAGCAGTGCATCATCCACGCAAACGCTCACCGCATCCAAACCAAAACCGCCTTCCATTGCCTGAATACCCTCGATCAGAGCATCCTTTGCACGGACTGCTGCGGCCAGCTGACGCCGGTTCATCAGACCCGGTGCATCCGGGTCGATGTTTGCAATGCCCAATACACGGCGCACCGCTTCGGCCAGCTCATTCAATCCGCCGCCCTTGCCTGCGGCAATGGGCAGCACCTCATAAAAGCAATCTGCAATCGAATCGGAATCAAATTTCCGGTCCAGATCGCTCTTGTTAATCAGTGCAATGGCCGGCCGGCCCTTACAGGATTCGGCCAGTTCCCGGTCCTGTTCCAAAGTGGAACAACTGCCGTCAAACACAGCCAGCACCAGACCTGCTTCCTCCAGCTTCTGCCGACTGCGGCGGATGCCTTCGGCCTCTACAATGTCCTCGGTATCCCGCAGACCTGCGGTATCAAACAAATTCAGCCGTACACCGCCCAGCATAACCGCCTGCTCCACCACGTCCCGGGTAGTTCCGGCCACCGGGGTCACAATTGCCCGGTCAAAACCGGCCAGCAGATTGAGCAAAGTGGATTTGCCTACGTTGGGGCTTCCCACAATAGCGGTGTCCACGCCCTGACGCAGCACAGCACCTGCCTCGTAATTTTCAATCAGACCACCGATCTCATTCGAGAGTTCGGTCAGGTTTTCCCGCAGGTTGTCATCCGAAAGTTCGGGCACATCCTCTTCCGGAAAATCCACCCAGGCAGCCAGATGTCCGGCCAGCTGCACCAGACGGGTACGCCAGTTTTCGATTTTGTTTGCCAATGCACCCGAAAGCGCCTGCTGTGCCAGTGCCGCACCCTGACGGCCTGCCGCACCAATCACATCCATTACCGCTTCGGCCTGAGTCAGGCTGATGCGGCCATTTAAAAAGGCGCGTTTGGTGTATTCACCGGGACCGGCCGGTTCGGCTCCTGCTGCAATACAGGCTTCGATCAGGCTCTGGGCAATCACCATGCCGCCGTGGCAGTTCAACTCCACTGCATCTTCACCGGTGTAGCTGTGAGGAGCGCGGAAAAACAAAACCACGCCTTCATCCAGCACTTTTTCACCGGCAATAAAATGGCCAAAGAGGGCGGTATATCCCTTGGCATCTGCTACTTTTTTATTGGGATTTACAGGCCGAAAGACCTTTTCACAGATCTCATAGCTTTCGGGGCCCGAAAGCCGCACAACAGCAATACCTCCGGCGCCCGGCGGAGTCGCCAGAGCAACTACAGTATTCTGCATTTTCCCTCTCCTGCCTTTCCTTTTTTGACTAGTTTTATACTCCGTTTTATTTTAGCACAGCCCGGCGCGGCACGCAATAACCAATGAACCACAGCGCGGGGCCCATTGAGGACCATTTCTTACCGTTTGCTCTGCATTTAATATGAATCGGAATTAAAAGAGCTCCCCTCGTGAGGGGAGCTCTTTTCAAATTTTTTTACAGCACACCCACCGTTTTCAGATAGCTGAACAAGCTGGGCAGCAGCCAGAATCCGACAAAAGCAACTGCAAAAATTCCCCAGCAGGCCAATCGGTTACTGAATTTTTCCGAGTGTCCGCCATTCAGCCGGTCCGCAAGACTGCCATTTCGCAGCGGCAATGCAAAGAGCATATAGCAAAAGAGCGGTCCATAGAACAGCAGCGGTGCCAGCTCCTTAAAATAAGGCAGCAGTCCAAAATAGAACGCATTGCTTCGTGGCAGCTCGGCAAGGCCGTACAGCGGTCCGATCACCGGGCTCAACGCGCCCAGATCCAGCAAATTTCCCTCCAGCCCTTTCGGGAAAACCATTGCGGTCAAAAGGAAAAATCCGATACAGAACGCACCGTTCAAATAGGCAAACGCCGCCCGGTCCCGCTGCCGCATTCCAACCAGCAGCAAAAACGGTACCAGCAGAATCACCCACTGCGGATGCCAGAGCACCAGCAAAAACAGGCAGGACAAAACCACCATCGAGCCATACAGGGCCGCATCCCGCAAAGCCCAATCATCAGCCGGATGATACAGGTAAGCAGCCACACAAATCAGGATTATCACCAGACCAAACCGGGAAGCATCCATCATTCCTCCGGAAAATACCGAAGCAAACAGCCGCTGAGACATCAGCTGATTGAAAAATGCTGCATCGCCGGTGCGTCCCATAAACAACAATGTCGTAGGCAGATAGAGCCAAAGGCTGGCCGCACCGTATCCCAGCAGCCGCAGGGGGCGTTTTTCCACCAGCAGCAAGAGCGGGATCATCAAAAAGAGCGGGAAAAATTTGAACACGATGCCCACGCCGGCCATCAGCACAAATTTCCAGTATTTCTTTTCAAAGAACAAAACCAGTGCCAAAAGGGTAAAAAACAGACAGATACTGTCATATTGTCCCATGACCACCGTGGTAAAAAAGCTGATCGGGTTCAGCCAGAACATCAGCGGCGCCCAGCGGCAGGCTGTTTTTCGGCAATGCAGCTGCTGTGCAAGCCGCTGTACCAAAAAGCCGCATCCCAGATAAAAGCTGACGCCGATCACCTTACACCAGAGACTGAGCGTCAGATCACTGAACGCAAACCCGCCGATTCTCTCGATCAAATACAGCGGCAGCTCCCAAATGGCATACAGAATGTACATCAAAATATTGTAATGGGCTGCATTTACATATGGATATCCATAAACCCGACTGAATGTATTTTCAAAAAAATTCAGAAAATCGCCGTCCAGTGTGCTCCGAATCAGGATGTATGCATGCCGTGCAGTTTCCTGAATATCCGGATGATTGAACAAAAGAAAACAAACCACCATTCCAACGCCGAACAGTGCGTAATCCAGCCGGACCGGTCCCCGTTTTGGGTTCAATCGAAACGTGGTTTTCTTTTTTGATTGTTCTTGTTTCTGCACGGTCATACAACCCCTCCCTCAGTTCATCGGTTTGTTTTATTTTATCACAGTTTTCTTTGTGCTTCAATTTAGCGGATTTTCGGAACATAAAAAAAACCGCAGCCGAAATCGGCTGCGGGTAAACTGCTTTTTATGATCCGCTTACAGCTCGATTTTGCCAAACAGTTCAAAACCCTCGGCATCATCGATCAGCTGAGTGCGCTTAGGAGCCATGGGCTCGCCGGTGGGGCGCTTATCCTCGCTGAACTCACGGGCGGGAACGCTGGAACGGCGCTCGCCCTTATTGTAGTTGCTGCTGCGGCGGTCGCCGCGGTTGCGATCATTGCGGCCGCGATTGTTCCGACCAGAAGAACGGCGGTCGCCGCGATCGGAATAGTTGCGGGCATTGGGATCGGTGGAATAGATAACCACTCGACGGTCAGCACCTTCACCGCGGGATTCGCTGCGCACGCCTTCCATTTCGCTGACAGTGCTGTGAATGATGCGGCGCTCATACGGATTCATGGGGTCCATCACATAGTTGCGGCCGGTCTTTGCGACCTTGGAAGCAACCCGGTGAGCCAGAGCCTGCAGATCCTTTTCACGCTTGCTGCGGTAGCCGGCCACATCCAGACCCAGCTTGACGTACTCGCCGGGCAGGCGGTTTGCAACCAGGCTTGACAGATAAGACAGGTTCTCCATGGTTTCGCCACGGTGACCGATCAGCATACCTATGTCTTCGCCTTCCACCTTGATGATGACGGCTTCGCCGACCTGCTGCATTTCCATGCTGACGCCCTGTGCACCCATAGCAGTGAACACGCTGGACAGATATTCCATAGCAGCATTCACTTTGGTAACTACTTCTTCCGACAGAGGCTCTGCCTTTTCGGCAGTCTGCTCTGCGGGCTTTTCCTCTGCGGTTTCGGCCTTGACCGGCTTTTCAGCAGGCTTTTCGACCTTTTTTGCAGCGGGTTTCTCAGCCTTTTTGGGAGCGGGCTTTTCAGCCTTCTTCTCAACAGGCTTCTCTTTCACAGCCGGTTCTTCAATCTCTTCAGCAACCGCTACGGCCTTGACCTTTGCGGGGATCTTTTTGAACAGTCTGCGGGCGGGCATCTCCAGGATCTCGATGCTCACTTCTTCACGGGAAAGGCCCAGCTGACGGCAAGCTTCTGCGGATGCCTCTTCAACTGTTTTTCCAGTTACGATTACTTCACGCACGATTTATTCCTCCTTGCCAAGTTCGCTCAGGGGAACGGTGCGCTCGTCTTTGTACTTTTCTGCGTCCAGCTTGCGCGCAAGCTCGATCCTGTAGCGGTTCATCTCGGCTTCATTCAAATTTTTAATGGTTTCTTTGCCGTCTGCATCCACAACTTTGATCTTTTTCTTAGCCTTTTTGGCTTGTTTCTTTGCTTCGATCTCAGCCGCCAGTTCTGCCTTATATTTCTCAGGATCGTACATCTTACGCAGCATCCAGCTGGTAACAATCATCAGCAGGTTGGAGATGGTGTAGTACAGAGAGAAAGCAACGGGAACAGTGAAGGAGATCCAGACAAACATCAGGCTCATGATCCAGGGCATCCACTTCATGGCACCCTGCATTTCCTGACCGCTCATCTTCATGGTGATCACGTTGGCCAGAGCCATGGTCAGGATGGAGAGGATGGGGAAAATCAGCAGAACATTGATTGCCATTTCAGGCTTCATGGTCAGGTCGATGCCAAAGAAGTTAACATTGAAGTCATGAATGGATGCGATCTGCTCGGGGGTCAGGAAGCCAGACAGGTCTATTGCGCCTCTCTTGACGTCGCGGATCAGATCCGACTGGAAGTACATGTTGTTCATGGTACCCATGCTCATCGCAATCTGGTTCAGCACGTCTTTGCTGATGTGCAGAATGTGCTGCAGCGGGTAATAAACAGCTTCGATAACGCCGAACATAACAAAGAAGTTCAGGAACATGGGCAAGCAGCCGGCCATCGGGCTGAAGCCGTATTCCTCCTGGAACTTCATCAGCTCTTCCTGCTGCTTCATTTTGTCCTTTGCGTACTTTTTCTGAATTTCCATCATCATGGGCTGGTAAGCAGCCATACGCGCGGTGGACTTCTGCTGTTTGATCTGCAGGGGGAAGCTGATCAGTCGAATAAGCACGGTGAACACGATCAGTGCCCAGCCGTAGCTGCCGAGGAAGTCGTACAGCCACTTCATTACATAACCAAGCGGCGTACCGAGAATACCGAAAAATCCCATATTTTTTCCATTCTGTTCCGTTTGCGCACCGGAACGTTTTATTTTTTTCGTAGGACTTGGCCGCGCGCAATCCGTCAAGTCAAAAGAAGCCATTTGAATCCGGGAATTCAGCGCCGGAGCCGATGCTCTTTGCTTTTCCAGCTTCCTTTGGGCGGAACCGGATCGTATCCGTATTTTCCCAATGGGTTGCAGCGCAAAATGCGCCATATAGCAAGCAAACTTCCCTTAAATGCGCCGTGTATCTCCAGTGCTTCCAGCGCATACTGACTGCATGTTGGAACAAAACGGCAATTTTTGCCCAAGTGGGGCGAAATATATTTCTGATAAAAACGAATAGGCCCCTGCAAAAGCCGGGCGATCATTTTAAGATCCCCGCCTTTTTGAGGAGCTGATTGGCTGCCAGTTCTACCTCGCCGCTTTTGCAGCGAACTGTCTGGCCTCGTGCTACAAATACCAGATCGACGCTTCCCACATCGTAGGGGAGCACCTGACTGAGGGCCGCACGCATCACGCGGCGGGCCCGGTTCCTCTGCACTGCACCGCCGATTTTTTTCGTGGCAGTGAGTCCCACACGGGTATGACCGGTACGGTTTTTTACCACATACAGGACCAGTTTGGGGTGCACATAGGAGCGGCCGCGGGAATACGCCCGGGAAAATTCCTTATTTCGAGTGATGGGCCGGTAACGCATTTTTTCCTCCCGGATTGAAAAACAAGGCCCCCGATTCAAACGAAATCAGCGGCCTTGTAAAATTACCAATCTAATGGTTTTTTACGAGCGATCAAACGGACAGCTTTGCGCGGCCCTTTGCACGACGGGCAGCGATAACCTTGCGGCCGTTCTTAGTGGACATTCTCTTCAGGAAGCCATGAACATTACTGCGATGACGCTTCTTGGGCTGAAAAGTTCTCTTCATTTTAATATCCTCCATTCCCCATTTATCGGGTATTATTTGTCAAAATATTTCCCCTATTTATGGGGATGCCCTTGCAACATAAAAGTATACTGGAAACATACCGGTTTTGTCAACACCTGTTTTCTTCAAAAACGGCCTTTTAAGCCGTTTTCGTGGGTTTTACGGCCGTTTTTCCAAAAAAAAGCGTGTCTCGCGGCCGGATACGGTTTCACAGAGGCCGATCCACTCTTTTTTGTCTCTCAATTTTTTTGCATTTTATTTGTTCTTTATTTTTTTGGATCAGGTCGAACGTATTCTGTGTTTTTTTCGACCTCCCTTTTCCCTTATAATAAAGTATAAACAAGCTTTCCACTTTTCGTTGATTTGGGTGGAAAGCTTGTTGAAAACATTATGATTTTATGCTATATTTAGTAAGTGAAAATTTATTTTGAAGGACGTATGAAAAAATCGATGCCCGCTTTTCCGCATTTTGGATAAGCCGACTCTGATGCGTTTTTTTCATGGAATTTTTCCGAACTCGAAAAATCGTTTTTGCCATGCGGCGGATTTTTCGTTTTTCTTTGCTGTCCTTCTTTTTGCTGCCCGTCTGCTCAAGACCCGTGGCGCCACCTTTTGGACTTCTCGCAAGATCCAAAACGACGACGGCTCGCGGTCCTGGGCTTACTTGTCCTTTTGGCAATTGTGCAGTTCATTTTCTCACCTTTATCATCCAGGAATCCTTGCTCAGCCGGAATTTCAATTTCGGCCGGGTTTTGTTTGCCACCCCATCAAACTTTTTGTATGGCAAATCTTCTATCTTTTTGGGTGGTTCGGGTTCAGAATTTCCATCTTTTTATTGGGAAATCGGGATTTTTCGATAAAATTCCGCTGTTTTATGCAGCTGTGCTGTTCTCTGCCCCGGTTTCTTTTCATAAATCGTTTTTTCAGCAGGTTATTTTATCCGCTGAATATTCGTTATACCGTCTTTTTTCTAAGAATTTGTCGCAGACGGTCTTTTCCTTTATCGGTTATCCCTTTCGGGGATAGTTTATTCGAGCTTTTCCGGGAATGGCGTTCCCTTTTATCTGTTTGGGTATGTCCCCCTGCTGCTGGTGCTTGTTCCGGCAGGTCTTTTGGCCTGAAACGAAACAACCAACCACCTAACCCCACCCGTACCACAGCACGAAAAAATCGAGATGAGAAAAATCAATTGAGTTTGGAGCGTTAGAAAATTATGGATTCCTTCAAAGACGTATTAGAAGCGGCGAAAGCCTACTGCCGGGAACGGCTGGTAGATGCCACCTACAATTTGTATATAAACGACCTGGAAGAGGTCAGCTTTGAGGGCTCGGGCCGTGTAACACTGGCAGTGCGCAATGATTTCATCTGCACCATCGTGCGGGATCGGTACACTCCTCTTTTAAAAGAAGCCTTCGCCTCGGTGCTGGGCTTTGATGTAGACATTCAGCTGATTGTCCCCTCGGCTGCTCCCGCTCCGGCTCCGGCTGTTCCTCAGCCGATTTCTGCGGAATCGGAGAAGCCTGCACCCCGTCTGGATGGAGACGGCCGGTATGATTTTACTTTTGAAAATTTTATCAAAGGTCCTTCCAACCAGTTTGCCTATGCAGCTGCTCAGGCAGTGGCCTCCAATCCTTCCGGCGCTTATAACCCGCTGTTCATTTATGGTCAGTCGGGTCTGGGCAAAACCCATCTGCTGAACGCCATTCAGATCGAAGTTCAGAAAAATCACCCCGACTATAATATTGTATATGTAGATTGCGAAGTCTTTACCAACGAGATCATTACGGCCATCCGTGACGGCAACACCGAGCAGTTCCGGATGAAATACCGTGCTGCCGATGTGCTGCTGGTGGACGATATCCAGTTCATTGCCGGCAAAGAGAGCACCCAGGAAGAATTCTTCCACACCTTCAATACCCTGCATGGGGCCGGAAAACAGATCGTTCTGGCCAGTGACCGTCCTGCAAAAGAGATCAAAAGTCTGGAAGAGCGTCTGCGCACCCGTTTTGAGTGGGGTCTGACCGCTGATATTCAGCCGCCTGATTTTGAGACCCGTGTTGCCATCATCCGCCGCAAAGCCGAACTGTTCCACCTGGAAATGCCGGATGATGTGGCCGAATTCATCGCAAATCATCTGAAAAACAACATTCGTCAGCTGGAAGGTGCTGTCAAAAAACTCAACGCCTACTACATGCTAGAGGGCATTCAGCCGGTAATCGGCGTAGCCCAGAACGCAATCAAAGATATCCTGAACGAAACGCAGCCGGTTCCCATTACCATTGAAAAGATCATTGGTGAAGTGGGCCGTACCTACAACGTTACTCCCAGTGAGATCCGCGGCATGCGTCGGACCGCTGCAATTTCTTCCGCCCGCCAGACTGCCATCTATGTGGTTCGGGAAATCACCGGCATGAGTATGGAGGACATCGGCAAAGAATTTGGCGGTCGAGACCACTCCACTATTGTCTACTCGCTCAAAGCGGTTGAACACAATCTTCAGAATGATCGACATCTGCGAGAAACCGTCGACGATATTATCAAAAATGTGCGCTCATAACTGTCTTTCCGCGGCGCACAAAACCGCGAATTTTGCGTTTCTGGAGTTATCAACCTTTTCAACATACTTTTCAACAATTAACAATTACTTGTAAACACCATACGTGTAAAACTTTCCCTTTTCTGATTTTCAACAATTCACTCACAAAATACTTATTTTTATCAACAGCCTTTAAACCCGCCTGTTCAAAGGGCTCCCAGCAGTTTTCAACGGTTTCAACCGTTACTACTACTACGCCTGTTGAAGAGTATGTTTTTAATCTTTTCTTTTTCTAATTTTAAAAATTCACACCAAAACACCGAAAGGAGTTTCTCATGAATATTGTATGCGACAAAAGCCTTTTGTCTGCGGCCATTGATGGCGTATCCAGAGCAGTAACGCTTCGCTCTTCTATTCCCGCACTGGAAGGTATTCTCTTCAAAGCTGAAGGTTTTCAGCTGACTTTAACTGGTTATGATCTGGAGATGGCAATCACCACCACCATTGAATCCAATGTTCGGGAAGCTGGAGAGATCGTTCTGCCGGCAAAGTTGCTGGGTGACGTTGTTCGCCGGCTGCCGGCCGGTGAAATTTCCATCATCACCAATGAAAACGGTTCCGCCACCGTAAAAGGCGGTGTAGCAGAATTCGACATTTTAGCTATTTCCGCTTCGGATTTCCCGGATCTTCCGAACCCGGGAGCAGAACCGACTTTTTCCATCAAAGCCGGTGAACTCAAGGGAATGATTGACAAAACCATCTATGCTGTAAGCCAGGATGACCGAAAACCCGCTCATACCGGTGAACTTTTCGCCATTGAGGAGAACAAACTCACCGTTGTAGCACTGGACGGCTACCGTTTGGCCATCGTTGAAAAAGAAATCGAAGCCAAAAAGCACATCCGTATCATCATTCCGGCCAAAACTCTGGTGGAAGTCAACAAACTTCTGGGTGATGACGACCAGGAAGTTTCCATTTCCGCAAACCGCCGCTTCGTTGTATTTGAAAACTCCCGTTATACCATCATGTCCCGCCTGATCGAAGGCGAATTCCTCAACTACAACAATGTAATTCCCGAAGGTTTCCGCACTCGGGCCGTCATTGACACCCGTGATTTTATCGATACGATCGAACGTGCAAGCCTGATTATTACCGAACGCCTGAAAAATCCGCTGCGCATTCTTTTCTCGGATCGTGTTACTGTCCGCTGCCAGACCAATCTGGGCAAAGTTGTTGACGAGTTTTCCGCAAAGATCGAGGGAGAACCTGTTGAAATCGGATTCAACAACCGTTATCTGCTGGATGCACTGCGTAATTCCAAACAGGAGCAGGTTGTTTTGGAAATGGGCGGCCCTCTGTCGCCTGTAAAGATTCTGCCGGCCGAAGGAAATGACTTTATATATCTTGTCCTCCCGGTGCGTTTCAAGAACGACTGACTCATGCATATTAACTGCATAAATATACAAAATATCAATACAGCGCGCCGGTCGCGCGTTATAAGAGGAACAGAAAATCATGGAAAAAATTCTCATTAATACTGAATTTATTAAATTGGATTCGCTGCTCAAGCTGGCAGGTCTTGTAGAGACCGGCGGTGAGGCTAAGATCCTGATCCAGGAAGGTCAGGTCGAGGTGAACGGCGAAGTCTGCACCATGCGCGGCAAGAAACTGCGTCCCGGCGACTCGGTCACCCTGGAAGGCCAGACCGTAACCATCGGTCAGGGCCGCTGATATGCGGGTCCGGCACCTTTCGGTCCAGAACTGGCGCAACATTCAAACTGCCGAATTTGAGCCCGGTCCGGGCCTTAACGTGATCTGCGGTCAAAACGGCCAGGGCAAGACCAATCTTCTGGAAGCCGTTTGGATGCTGACCGGAGCCAAGAGCTTTCGTCCAGTCAAGGACGCTCAGCTCATCCAGAGCGGTGCTGAATTTTCGGTCCTGGATGCAGTAACGGAAAATTCGGCAGGAAGTGAACATATTCGCCTTACAGTAGGCGGTCCCGGAACCGCTCGTCCCGGCCGTACGGCACGTTTGGACGGGGGAGATGTGGGTCGTGCGTCCAATCTTGCGGGACATTTTGGTGCAGTAGTTTTTCAGCCGGACGATTTAAGCCTTGTAAAAGGCAGTCCGGAGGGACGCAGGCGCTTTTTGGATGCTGCTTTGTGCCAGCTTTATCCCGGTTATCTGGCTACTTTGCGGCGCTATTCCCGGCTGGTGAGTCAGAAAAACAGCCTTTTGAAGAACTGGAACCGGACGCCTGGTGCGGAACTGATGTGTGATGCGTTCGATCAGGATCTGGCGGTTCAGGGCGAAGAGATCAGCCGCCGCCGCGGCCAATATCTGGAACTTTTAGGTCCGATGGCTGCCCAAAATTACGGCGAGATCAGCGACAACCGGGAGCATTTTTCGGTGCGCTATCTGCGCGCTTGTGAACCGGGAAGTTTGGCTCAGGGAATTCGTGCAGCACGCAAAAACGACCGAATGGCCGGCTGCTGTACAGTTGGGCCACACCGGGAAGATGTGGAATTTCTGCTGGAAGGACTTGCGGCCCGTCAGTTTGCGAGCCAGGGACAGCAGCGCAGCGCTGTTTTGAGTCTCAAATTGGCCGAAGCCGGCTGTGCAGCGGCCATTATTGGTGAAGCACCGGTTATGCTGCTGGACGATGTGCTCAGCGAGCTGGATGAGGGACGGCAGGAATATTTGCTTACCCGGATGGAAAAAGGCCAGACCATTGTCACAGCCTGTGATCCGGGTCTGTTTGAAAAGACCTCCGGCCGGGTTTTCTCAATGGCCGGCGGCAAACTGACTGCCCTGTAAAGGGCGGACGAAGGAGTTGGGAGATTTGTATCTGCATCTGGGCCAGGATTACATCGTCAATACCCGGGATATCATCGGCATTTTCGATTTGGAAAACTGCTCGGTGGGCAAACGCACCCGGGAATTTCTCACCCACGCCGAAAAAGAAGGCGCTGTGGTATCGCTCAGCGATGAGATCCCCAAAAGCTTCGTCATTACTGATTTTCCCTACGAAACCGTTTTTCTCAGCCCGATTTCGGCCAAGACACTGCAAAGACGTGCAGCGCAGGCCAAAATGCTGAATAAAAAAGGCCGTTTTTAATATTTTTTCATCGACACCCAGGGCAGATGCCCTTTTCACCGGCCGGACCGATTCATGGGGGGTCCGGCCCTGGATATCCAAATCGTTCAAGGAGGAAATAGAATGCAAGATCAGGTGAATAACCAGCTGGAAGAAAAGGTCGAGCACGAATACGACGGAAGTCAGATCCAGGTTCTGGAAGGCCTCGAGGCAGTTCGCAAGCGCCCGGGCATGTACATCGGCTCTACCGGTCCCAGCGGCCTGCACCACCTCGTGTATGAGATCGTGGACAACGCCATCGACGAGGCTTTGGCCGGCTATTGCGACAACATCAAGGTCACCATCAAGGAAGGAAACCTCATCGAGGTATCCGATAACGGACGTGGTATCCCGGTAGACATCCAGCCCAAAATGGGTATTTCCGCAGTCACTGTTGTTTACACCGTGCTGCATGCCGGCGGTAAGTTCGGCGGCGAAAACTCCGGCTATAAAGTGGCCGGCGGTCTGCACGGCGTAGGTGCCAGCGTTGTAAATGCGCTGAGTGAGTGGCTGGTCGTTACCGTTTGCCGTGATGGCTACGAGTACCGCCAGAGCTTCAAGCGCGGCGTACCGGACGGTCCCCTGGAAAAGCTGGGACCTGCCGACACCACCGGTACCACGGTTCTGTTCAAGCCAGACCCCGAAATGTTCGTTGAGAGCACCGAGTACGATTACGATATCCTCAATACCCGTCTGCGTGAGGAAGCATTCCTGAATGCAGGCGTGCGTATCACCCTGACCGACGAGCGCAGCGAACATCGCAATGAAGACGGCACTCCCGTTTCCGAGAGCATGTGCTATGAGGGCGGTATCTCCAACTTTGTCAAGCATCTGAATGAGAAGCGTCAGACCAACGTGCTGCATCCGCAGGTTATTCACCTGAAAGGTCAGAAAGACGATGCCATCGCAGAAGTTGCTCTCCAGTACAATGACAGCTTCAGCGAAGTCATTCTGAGCTTTGCCAACAACGTGCGCACCCCCGAGGGCGGTACTCACGAAGAAGGCTTCAAGATGGCACTGACCCGTGCATTCAACGACTTTGCACGCGAAAAGGGCTATCTGAAAGAGAAAGACGAAAACCTCACCGGCAACGATGTCCGTGAGGGTCTGATCTGTGTTATCAGCGTTAAGCTGACCGAGGCTCAGTTTGAGGGCCAGACCAAGGCAAAGCTGGGCAATACCGAGATCCGCGGTCTGGTTTCCGGCCTGGTTTACGACAAGCTCAAGGAATTCCTGGAAGAAAATCCCGGCGTTGCAAAGGCGATCTTTGAAAAAGCCACCCAGGCAGCCCGTGCCCGTGAGGCAGCCCGCCGTGCCCGTGACCTGGTCCGCCGCAAGTCTGCTCTGGAAACTTCCCGTATGCCGGGCAAGCTGGCAGACTGCCGCGAAAAAGATCCCACCAAAACCGAAATTTACATCGTCGAGGGTGATTCTGCTGGCGGTTCGGCCAAGATGGGCCGTAACTCCGATATTCAGGCCATCCTGCCCCTGTGGGGTAAGATGCTGAACGTGGAAAAAGCACGTCTCGACAAGGTTTACGGCAACGAAAAGCTGATGCCTGTTGTAACCGCACTGGGCTGCGGAATCGGTGAAGAATTTGACCTGTCCAAGCTGCGTTATCACAAAGTATTCATCATGGCCGATGCCGACGTGGACGGTTCTCACATCGCCACTCTGCTGCTCACCTTCTTCTTCCGCTTCATGCGGCCGCTGATCGAAGAGGGCCATGTTTATATCGCACAGCCTCCCCTTTTCAAGCTGCAAAAAGGCAAAGAGATCCGGTATGCTTACGATGATACCGAGATGGCAACCCTGAGCCGGGAGATGCCCGGTGCCAAGATCAGCCGTTATAAGGGCCTTGGTGAAATGAACCCGGATCAGCTGTGGGAAACCACCATGAATCCGGAAAACCGTGTGGTCGTCAAGATCAAGATCGAAGACGCCGAAAAGGCGGATGAGGCATTTACCATCCTGATGGGTGACAAAGTAGAACCTCGCCGCGAGTTCATCGAGCGCAACGCCAAATACGCCACTCTGGACGTGTAAGCCGGGCGGTTCGAGATAAGAAAGAACAGGTGAAAAGAGTTTGAAAGATGAAATTGTGATGATCCCCGGTACCGAGTCCAAAATGATTATCCGGGACGTCAAAAAAGAGATCGAGACGGCATTTTTGGATTATTCCATGTCGGTTATCGTGGCTCGTGCTCTGCCCGATGTGCGTGACGGCCTCAAGCCGGTACACCGCCGCATTCTGTACACCATGTACGAGCGCAACAACGATCCTTCTCATGCCTACCGCAAGTCGGCCGATACCGTCGGTGCCGTGCTGGGTTCTTATCACCCTCACGGTGACGCTTCGGTCTATGACGCAATGGTTCGTCTGGCACAGGATTTCTCCATGCGGTATCCGCTGGTAGACGGCCAGGGTAACTTCGGTTCTGTGGACGGTGACCCTGCCGCTGCTTATCGATATACCGAAGCTCGTATGAGCAAAATGGCGGTGGAACTGCTCACCGACATCGAAAAAGATACAGTAGACTACAAGCCCAATTTTGACGAGACCAAAAAAGAGCCCGTCGTACTGCCCAGCCGGTTCCCCAACCTGCTGGTCAACGGTTCTACCGGTATCGCCGTTGGTATGGCTACCAATATTCCCCCGCACAACCTGGGCGAAGTTATCGACGGTGCCATTGCACTGATCGATAATCCTGAAATCGACCTGGCTGGCCTGATGGAGCACATCCACGGCCCCGATTTCCCCACCGGCGGCATTATCATGGGCCGCTCGGGTATCCGTGCCGCTTACGCTACCGGTCGCGGCAAGATTACGCTGCGCGGTCGTGCCGAGATCGAAGAGCGCAAGAACGGCCGGTTCCAGATTGTCGTTACCGAGATTCCCTACATGGTCAACAAGGCTCGTCTGATTGAGAGCATTGCGGATCTGGTCAAGGAAAAGCGTATCGACGGTATCAGTGACCTGAACGATGAGTCCAACCGTCACGGTATGCGCATCGTGATCGAGCTGAAAAAGGACGCAAATCCCCAGGTCGTGCTGAATCAGCTTTATCGCTACACCCAGCTGCAGGACACCGTTGGTGTTATCATGATCGCGCTGGATGACGGTGTGCCCAAGCTGATGACTTTGAAGGACATCCTCACCAAGTACACCCGCTTCCAGGACGAAGTTGTGCGCCGCCGCACCCAGTTTGACCTGAAGCGTGCCCGGGATCGTGCACACATCCTGGAAGGTCTGGCCCGTGCTGTGGACATCGTGGACGATGTGATCTATGCGATCCGCCATTGCGGCGGCGGTCAGGCCGAAGCCAAGGCTGCCATCATCGACCAGTTTGGCTTTGATGAACCGCAGGCCGAAGCAATCTGCAAATTCCCTCTGGGCCGTCTGGCCGGTCTCGAGATCAAAAAGATCATGGCCGAGCTGGAAGAGCTGCACGAGAAGATCGCCGAATGGAATGCCATTCTGGCCGACGATGCCCGTGTTCTGAGCATCGTTAAAGAAGAGCTGCTGGCTCTCAAGGAAAAATACGGTGATGATCGCCGTACCGAAATTGCCCATGTATCCGGCGAGGTGGACATTGAGGATCTGATCCCGGTAGAAGACTGTGTCTTTACCCTGACGCATGCGGGCTATATCAAGCGTCAGTCCAAGGATACCTATCAGGTACAGCGCCGCGGCGGCCGTGGTGTTGCAGGCCTGTCTCACAAGGATGAGGACTTCGTTGAGGGTCTGTTCATCGGTTCCACTCACGATTACGTTCTGTTCGTTACTGATCAGGGCCGTGTATACCGCCTGAAGGGCTACCAGATCTACGAAGGCAGCCGTACCAGCAAGGGTACCAATATTGTGAACCTGTTGCCGCTGCAGAATGACGAAAAGGTTATCCGGATGCTGGGTGTTCCCGCAGAAGGTGCCGAGGGCTATCTGACTATGGTTACCCGTCAGGGCATCATCAAGCGTACCCCGGTGGAAGCCTATAAGAACATCCGCAAGAGCGGTCTGCTGGCAGTCAGCATGTACGAGGGCGATACCCTGGCATGGTGCCGCATCACCACCGGCGAAAACGATCTGGTCGTGGCTACCAAAAACGGTATGGCCATCCGGTTTAACGAGAAGGACGCACGCAGCATGGGCCGTCTGGGTCATGGTGTGCGTGCAATCCGCCTGGCTGAAGATGACTGTGTTGTCGGTGTAGGCATTCTGCGTGAGGGCGCATCCGTCTTTACCGTTACCGAGCAGGGCAAGGGCCGCTGCACGCCGGTTGAGGACTATCGTCTCCAGGGCCGTGGCGGCAAGGGTATCCGCAACTACGGCAAGGGCGAAGTTGCCGGCATCAAGATCCTGGATCAGGAAGATGACATCATCCTCATCAGCCAGGAAGGCATCATCATCCGTATGCACGCCGCAGACATCAACCAGCAGAGCCGTTACGGTTCCGGCGTTAAGGTCATGCGGATCGGCGAGGGTGACCGTGTGGTTACCGTGGCTCGCACCGAACGGGATGACAGCAAGGAAGTTGAAGTCCCTGAGGAGGACACTGATTCCAAGGAGCTGACCGCCGAAGAGCGTGCTGCTCTGGAAGCTGAGGAAGCCGCTCAGGCCGAAGAAACGGCTGATGACGAGGACAACTCGGAAGAATAACCCATAAAAACAGCAAAAAGGAGAGGGCGGACCGTTTTCGGTCCGGACCCTCTCCCCTTTTGCGGTAAAAAGAAAGAAGTGCTTTTTTGTGAAAAATACCGATCGTAAGATTTCCGCTGCACTGTTCAGCGCAGCTTTTGTCTGGATGGCTTTCTGCCTGCGGTTTGTGCTGCTGAGTATGTCGCTGAGTCAGGCTCCGATGATCGTGACAGCTGAATTGCTGGCACTGGTTCTGATGGGCGCTGTAGCCGTTTACGCCTGGAAAAGTACGGAATCCTATACTGCGAGAGAAAAACGCTGCCTGGGCACCCTGCTGGGCTTGTACGCTGCACTGAATCTGATCTGCATCTCTTTGGAGCAGCAGATGGTTCTGACAGCTCTGAGCACTCTGAATCAGGCTTTGGGCAAAAATGAAGTGCTGGCTTGGATCGGTCTTGCTGTAAAATTGCTGCTGCCTGCATTGGGTGTCTGGTTTGCCTGCCGCCGTCACGGCCGTTCCACTGTTGTGTTCGAAGAAGCGGCCGAACCCGAGTCTCTTGAGACTGAGGAAGCCCTGGAAGAGCTCACCGTCCAGCTGGACGAGAGCGAAATCGAGGAATAAAAAAATGTGGCTGCGCTTCGCGCAGCAAAAAGAGAAAAAACGAACGCGCCTGCGCTGACGCTCCGGCTGCTGGTTTATTTTTTTAAAATAACTTGTTGTGCAGAGAGCCTTCTAAAGAACTTTAAAATAATTCCACGCGCCCCGCCCAACTTTCGTTTCTGATGCGATAACCTCCTTTCTGTCATTCAGAACAAAACTGCCCACTCTACTCCTTGTCATTCTGAGGCACGCTAGTGCCGAAGAATCTTGAAGCTGACCGTTCGCTGGTGCTGACGTCTGGTAAGATCCTTCGCTGCGCTCAGGATGACAGGAATGGGAGGGAATGCCCAGGATGACAGAAAGCGGCAGAACGCTTGGAATAACAGCGGAGTTTTGCGTTATGTGGTGCACTGCCCTCCCTACTCCTTGTCATTCTGAGGCACGTCAGTGCCGAAGAATCTTAAAGCTGACCGTTCGCTGGTGCTGACGGTTGGTAAGATCCTTCGCTGCGCTCAGGATGACAGAAATAAGCGGGAATATT